>OMGH01000761.1_pt1 | contig 24437 bp, 11 predicted proteins | sample 1645841 | NCBI WGS metagenome assembly OMGH01 (sample SAMN00849584, study PRJEB25192) | human gut metagenome
TGGGTATTGCAGCATTCCTTTCTGCCAACGATGTCTCAGAAGATCAGCTCGAGCAATTATTTTACTAATTGCAATTAGTCGTCTTCGCCACCAATAATTTCAGGACCGCTTGCGGTCATCACATTGATCTGCTGAAATTCCTTGACGTCGACAACAGGCTTAGAATAAGCTTCTTTCATGAAGACATTCCTCCTATTCCTAAATTGCCTTATATCGCTGCCGGCAGTTGCCCGCCGGCAGGAGCGATAAATAGGTGTTTACGCGATTAAGCGTAAGTGTGGTTCATCACATCAGAGTACACGGTCTGCACTTTGCCATTCTGATCCTTGTAGGTCAAGAATGCCTTAGCGGAGGCAGTGCCGTTCTGAGCGGAGAGACCATAGCTCAGGATGAACTGGGTGCTGCCCTCGGTGCTGTTGGCATAAGCAGCCTTCACAACGCCGGAGTTATCAGCGGAACCCTTCTTGCCAACGTTGGCCAGAGTCAGGTCAGCATCGGACAGGTTCTTACCATACACAAAACCGGACTTCAGGTAAGTGCAGCCATCCACCATAGCGCGGGTAGCAACGAACTCAACCTTGTAAGAACCGGCAACCTGGTTGGCAGAAACAGCAGCCACAACGGGAGCCTGGGTGGTAGCGGAAGCAGCCTTCACAGTTACATCAGAAGCAACATAGAAGGTGTAGCTGTCGCCGTAAGCAACGATCTTGCCGTCGATAGCCCAAGCGGTAGCGCCGTCCTTAGACACGGTTACCTGGGTGCCGTAAGGAATGTCAGCCAGAGTGCCCTGTGCGGAGTTGCTGCCGTAAGCAACGGTAGCGTCAGCGTCAGTGGTTACAGTGTAGGTAGCGGCAGCGTCCTTCTCATACTGTGCATAAACAGTCATGGAGGAGGTAGCGGCCTTAATGGTAGCCTCATCTGCGGACCAACCGGTGAAGGTGTAGCCGGTGTAGGTGGGCGCCTGCGGGATCTTCACATCTGCGCCGGAAGCAACAGACTGAGAAGAGATCACGTTGTTGAACATATCAACAAAGGTGAACTGAACGGGCTTAGCGGACTCAGCGAACACAGGCGTGTAGGTGATGTCAGCGATAGCCACGGTGCTGTAGGTAGCATCGGTGGAAACGATCTTGTTACCGGTCTGCCAGCCTACGAAGGTGCAGTTCTCATTGGGAGTCGCAACCAGGGTGTAAGTGCCGTTCTCAGCGAACTTCTTAGAACCACCGGCGGTCACATCCTGACCAGCCAGGGTTACAGAGCCGTTCTCCACAGCATTTACAGTTACGGTCACACCAGCCAGAGCCGGAGCAGTCTCCTTGGTGTAGGAGTAGCCGCAGTCCTTACAGGTGTAAGTGGTGATCTCGGCCTGATCCAGAGTTGCCTCCTGGGTCACCTTAGCGGTGAAGTCGCAGGCCTTGGTCTCCTTGTGAGAAGCGTCGTTTGCACATACACGGCTGTGCTGTGCATCAGCACCCTCGGTGCCCTCAACATGCTTCCACTCGCCCCAGTTATGATCGGTAGCCGGGATAGCTACAGTGTAGGTGCCGCCGCACTCGGTGCAGGTAAAGGTCTTCACGCCGGGCTCGGTGCAGGTAGCAGCCTTGGTCTCCACACCATTATCGAAGGTGCACTTGTCAGTCTTAGTAGGCTGGCTGCAGGTACCCTCGCCGGTGCAGGTTGCAGTGTGGGTGTAATTCTTACCCTCAACGAAGGCCTCACCGCTGGTGTAATCAGCAACGGGGGCACCGTATTTGTGGGTATGACCCAGAGCGGGCTTGGTCTCCTCAGTGTAGGAGTAGCCGCAGTCCTTACAGGTGTAAGTGGTGATCTCAGGCTGATCAGCAGTCTGGTTCTGCGTTACCTGAGAAGTAAAGTTACAAGCTTTGCTCTCGGTATGAGTAGCGTCATTCTCGCAGATGTGGGTGTGCTTGGACTCAGCCTTAGCGGTAGAGTCGTCATGCTTCCACTCGCCCCACTTGTGACCGGTAGCGGGGATAACCACGTTATTCTCGCTGATCACATAGCCGCAATCAGAGCAGCTGGTGGTCACGGTCTTAGAACCGTCCTTATCGCAGGTGGCATCCACAATGTTGCTTTCCAGAGTCTGCGGATTATGCGGCGTGGTGGTCAGCTTAGCAGTGAAGGTGGTGTCTGCGGAGATGGTCGCCGTGGTGGGATCGGTATCCCAAGCATAGCTGTAGTGGCCGGCAGCATCGGGAGCCTTAGTGGGCAGAGCCGGTACAGAAGCAGGGCTCTTGCCCTGTTCCACAGTCTCGGTGCCCAGGGACTTGCCGTCCTCGGTCACATAGTTAACGGTGTAAGACTTGGTCTCAGGCGTGCTGGTGCCACCGATCTTCAGAGTACCCATAGCCGGAGTGGTGCCCTCATACTCGGTCATACCGGTTACAGTGTACATACGATCGGGGTCAACGGAACCCATGTGCAGGTTGCACAGACCGGGGTCGTTGGCCGGCCAATCGTTTACGCCAAACTTCAGCAGGTCGTCGGAAATCACAGTGCCTTCAGCAACCTGGAAACCAACGGTACCCAAATACAAGCCCTGCAGCTTAACGCCCAGCCCATCATCGCCGCCCAAGGGGCCATCGGTCTCAAAAGTGTAGTCGTCGCCAACATACACAACGGAACCGGTCTCCGGCAGATGCGGAGTAGCGATAGACAGAGCATAATAAGTGTCATTGAACTTTGATGCAGCATCGATCAGATAAGCGTTGCCGTCCGCATCAGATACATTGGAAAAAGAGGGAACCATCATACCGCTGTCGCCGGCGGTGAAGCCCTTAGCGGTTCTCTTACCCATGGTCAAAGCATCATCCCAACCGAAGGACAGGGTGCAGTCACCAAACTGGCCGCCGTAGTTCTTCAGGATGAAGGAAGCGGCTACATAATATTTACCGCTACGGATTGCAGCAGCCGGGAAATCGGTGCTGTTCGCAGTCTTACCGGTCAGGTCAACCTTAGAAAGATCTGCATAGGTGTCGTTATTTGCAGAGTTTTCCCACTCTGCGTCACCATTCGTGATAAAAGATTTGTTCAGACCGGTGTAAGCCGTCCATACGATATCTACCTCAGGAGCAATATCAGCCGCTGTTACATAATCTTCTTTTGCAACAACATCGCCGGGCTCATAAGAGTTAGCAGCCAGTGCAGAGATGGGAGCCATGGAGACTACCATCAGACCAGCCATCACACCGGAAAGAAGCTTCTTTGCGCTTTTACGCATATGTTCTTTTCCTCCCTAAATCGTTATCAATAACTTAGCTTAGATAAATTACAGTTACTAAACGCATAATAGATTGCATAATCTGTTGCGTTCACATAGCCGTCATGATTAAAGTCGCAATTCTCATTGTAATTCGCTGCGCCTTGCTTTGCGTTAGCGGACGAATAGTAAATTGCGTAGTCTGCGGCGTTGATATAGTCATCCTTGCTAAAGTTGCAGACAACCATACCTAAATCGCCTAAGCCCAAATCGCTGTCTGCTACCGTAAAGGTAACCGTGCGATCATAACCATGGGCATAGCGCAATGTAGCGGTGTACTCCCCTGCCGGGAGTGAGGAAATGGTAAAGCAACCGTCCGTTCCGGTGGTTGCAACCACTTCATCTGCGATCACTACATCGCAGTTGCGAACTGTAAAAGTATCTCCCGCCAAATCCCCATTGGTATTGGCCAGCGCCAGCACTCTGCCGGTAACGGCATGACCGGTGGCCGGTGACAGATCTGCTGTCATGGGATACAGCGTTGCGGCATAGCCGTCAAAGGCGGTGACCAGCGCATAACAGTCCTGGTCAGCCGTGCCATAATCGGCATAATCCGCATAATCTGCCTCAATGAAGGTTTGGTTCGGGTCCGTATCCAAGGTCACAATCTTTGCAAAGTCCACAGGCGCTTCCGTAGCAACGGTGACCTGCAACTTCAAAAGCAGCTGACCCGCCGCATCAATGGCGGTGGTCGTTGCAGTCTGGTCCACCCTGGTGATAAAACCAAAGTTGATGGTCCCATTCTGCACCAGCACACCGGCGGCGCCAAGGCCCCGCAGCTGATCCGGCAAACTGTCCGACAGCAAATCACTGTGTCCGTTGACCGTCAGCACAGCTGCGTCATAAGACATGGTGTACTGCATCACGGCAAAGGACTGCATACCGGAAAGCGTAAAGGATACGGTATAATCCCCGGCAGACAGTGCATTGCCGTCTACCGCCCGGCCCTCGCTGTCCGTAAAGGTACAGGAGAGGTGGGGCTGCTCGGTGCCCAAGGTACCCTGGGCAGCCAGCGGGGTTATAGAGGTTAAGGTCAAAATCAATACAAACGATAAGAAAGCAGCAAGTGTTCTCTTGAGTTTGTTCAATTTCATAATCAAAATCAGTGTGACCCAAGCGGTGCCGAAGCACCGCCAGGGTACTTTAAATTAGGATTTAGCCGTAGATTGCGTTGCTCAGTCTTGCATTGGAGAATGCATAGTAAACAGCGTAGTCTGTAGCATTGATATAGCCATCGTGGTTGAAGTCGCAAGAAGCGTTGTACTTCGCAGCACCCAGCTTGGTGTTAGAAGCAGCCAAATAGGTAGCATAGTCAGAAGCATTGACATAGCCATCCTTATTGAAGTTGCAAACAAGCATACCCAGGTTGCCCAGATCCACATTACCGTCCTTCACCGTGATGGTGATATTACGGTCATAGCCATATTTATAGTTCAGGGTTGCGGTGTAAGTACCGTTTGCCAGAGCCGGAATGGTGAAAGTACCATCCTGACCGGTGGTAGCCACGGTCTCGCCGTTGATCACAACATCACAACCGATAACGGTGAACTTTTCGCTTGCCAGCTCGCCCTTGGTGTTCGCCAGAGCAAGTACCTTACCGGTTACAGCGTAGCCCTCAGAAGGAGCAGTTGTGCCCTCTTCAAGAGAGTTCTCTGCATCAATCAGGTTCTTGTAAGCGGTGAAGCAAGCAGACAGGTTGGCGGTGTAGTTGTCCTTATCAGCCGGAACATAGGTGGCAGCGTCCTTATGGGCGTAGTCGCCATTACCGGTGGTCGCAACATCTACAGCAGCAGCCAGTGCGTTCACATAGTTGGTCCAGGACTCGTCGGTGTAAACCTTCTCGCCCTTGTTAACCAGCTTGCCGCCCTCAACAGCACCGTACTTCGCGGAAGTCGCGGTGGTGGCGATTGCAGCATTCTTGATGGCATTGCCGTCTGCATCGACCTTACCGGAATCTGTCCAGGTGGTGGTCATTGCGCTGTAAGCGCTGCCGCTGGCGTGAGAAACCTCAGCCTCCACCTTGTCGCCGATATAGCCGCGCTCGGTCACAGTGCCCATGTACAGTTTAAACATACGAACAGCCTCTTCAATCAGCAAAGAAGAAGTGCTGGTGGAGAATGCATAGGTATAATCCGCAGCGTCATTACCGTTGGTGTTCGCCAGGTCAGCAATGGTCTGGTCGATCTGGTTCCAACCGCAGGTGGCAAGCACCGTCTTGGACTCGTCACTCTTCAGGTAAATATCTGCAGCGTACATCTTTTCAGCATCCTTCGCCACGGATACCATCTTCTGGTACTCGGGCAGATCGAAGTTGGCATCCGTCATACCGTCACGAATGGAAGAAACATCCGTGAAGATCTGACCGGCAACGGTAACGCTCAGCATCTGCGCACACTGATCCACAGCATAGCGCATCTTGTCTCTTGCCTGCATGGCAAGTGCACGGGTTTCCTCACCATTGTTGACAATGGACTTCTCGGTCACCATGTGCTTCACAGTGAAGTCCTTGCTCACGGCAACGCCATTGGCATTGTAGTAAGCGAACTTCGCCTGATTGAAGGTGCCTTCCTTTTCAGCACCGTTGATCGCATAGGGAGCATCCTTATAAGTGGTGGTATCCCATGCGGTGGCATAAGCCGGGGTGTTCAGGAAGTACCAGGAAGAACCGCTCTTCACAACAACCTGGCCGGTCTTATCCATAGCCACGGTGTAAGCCTGACCACCAACATTGGTGGAAGTCTGAACCGTTACATCAGCATCGGTCAGAGCCTCTGTGGTGTAATAAGGCTGGCTCATAGCGCTGTCAGCATAGTAATAATTGCCGTCAGTCGTTGCATAAGCAGCCAGAGCTGCAGGCAGCTGATCCAAGGAAGTTACGGGCTTGGTTGCAGGCTCGCCGATCACGGTCTTCACCTCAGAGGTAACAGGCGTCTTCGTGAACGCACTGGACAGAGTGCCGGCAGTGGACAGATTCAGCGGAGACTGGCGGGCCTCAAAGCCGGCAGCCAAAGCAGCGGTTGCCGCATCATAGGTTGCGGAAGAGCCGCTGGCCTTATCGTAATCCTTAAAGTCAGAAGGTCTGTAGTTCTTAATGTAGCTGTTCAAAGAATCGTATGCACTATTGAACTGGCTACGGTTACCATCGTCAGCAACAGTTACTTTCAAGCTACCGGTTGCCGGGTTCTTGTCGCAGAAGAAGCTCAACTTCACTTCTTTCTTGGATACCTGAGAAATATCCGTAGAACCATCATACTTGAACAGATCCAGGGAAGAGGAGCTGTCCTTAGACAGAGTCACGGAACCGGTCTGGATGTACAGACCGTCAATGCCGGTTGCGCCGGAAACCTTGCCCAGCAAGTTGCTGTAAGCGAAGTCACCGGAGCCGCTCTTCAGATAAACAGCGGTGTAATAACCGTTGCTATCCTTAACAGCTGCAGCCAGTGCTTTGCCGCCGTTCAGCTCGCTCAACGTGTAAGCGTGGTTCACACGAGATACGCCGTTGGAGGGAACCTGGCTTGCGGCAACACCCTTGACCCAAGTCTGACCGCCATCGGTGGTGTAGTCTACCTTTTCGTAGTTCAGCACATCACCGGTGAACTTATCAAACGCAGCCATCATGTTGGAATTGTTCACAGTTACGGTCTTGTTGCTAAAGGAATCCTTAACAGAACCGGTGCTGTAAGCGAAAACGCCGTCCAAAGTCTTGTCGGGAGAACCGGCAAGGGTACGGTCATAGCCAAGACGAATCTTGTAGTTCTTCACTGCATCCAGGTTAGAGCTTGCCAGAACAATATCGGTAGGATAGCTTACACGGAACGGCTTCTGGTTCAGGTAAGCGTTACCAAAGTAACCGGTGTTGTTCACGGTAGCCTGACCATCGGCGGTCTTACCGGAAGAACCATTGGAGAATCTGCTGTCCTGAGAACCGCCCGGATACACAGAATCGGACCAGTTCTTCTGCGGAGTCACAAACTGATAAGTCTTGCAGGTCAGGCCGGTGTAGAGGGCCTGGTTGGTGTTGGTGTCGATAATGTTGTAAGTAACGGTGTAAGTTACTACAGTATCTTCATCAAAACCGCCGTTGGTAACAGTGAAGGAAGCGGACTTCTCAGGAACAACTGTCTTGCTGGAGAAGTCTACGGTGCAAGCACTGTTATCGGAAACCACATTCGTGATCTCAATGTTGTAACGGCCACGAGCAACGAAGTTACCATCGGCGTTCTTCACCGCACGGTTCAGACCGTAGCAGTTATTGGTAACCGTCAGCGTTGTTGTGGTGGTGTTACCGCCATAGCTGAGGGTCAAGTTGCTGTCTGCCACACGAGCGGAAGCCAGCTTCATGTTATGATCCGCCAAGGTGGTGATCAGGCCGCCGATCAAATTGTTCACAGCCTGTACGGTGTACATAGCGCCGGGCAGGATCGTATCGGTCTTGCCGCTGTCGCCGCCTACACCGCCGGAGGCTTCATACACATTGTATACCAGGGTACCCAGTACGCCGTAACTGCTGTTGCTGGAAGTACCGGCAAAGGTATCCTTCTGCAGCAGATCGTCGAAGGGATGATTGTTGGTCGCAGCAGCGGGAACCACATTACGGGCTGTGCCGTAGCGGCCGCCGAATACAACGTTCACCAGATCAGCCAATACATTGTAAACGGTGCGGATAATGCCTTCGCTCTTGATAGGCGGTGCGGAAACCATGGTCAGCAGACGGGTTACAAACCCGGTTGCGCCATACTGGCCGTTCGCATCTGCCACACCAATATTCAGCATACCCTGGATCACATCGGTGTAGATCAGCTCTTCGGAATTCAAAGCGCCTTTCTTTGCAGAATCGCCATACTGCAGCACGCCTGCAACAGGCAACAGCTTGTTGGCGATCACATTGATGTTCTCCCACAGGGAGTTGGACAGCTTCACCAGGCAATTGCCGTTGGTGTCGCAAACGCCCAGAAGATTGGCAAGGCCCTTGCCATGCTCGCCGTCCTTAAAGGTGTCGGTGCCGGCATAGTAAACAACAACGGAATTCAGCAGATCAAACAGAGAAACGCCGTCATTCAGAGTAGCGGTCTCCGGATTCCACAGGTTGCCGTCCTTGTCGTGCATGATAATATAGGGGCTCATTACATAACCCACAGCATCACGAGCCATCAGCAGCAGATTGTCAATGGTTACATCGTACTTACCGTCTGCGCCCTTCTGCACCAGAGAAGAGTAGTCGTGATCCGGCAGCACATAGCCCAGATACAGCTGCAACGCCAGAGCAGCTACGCCCTCTGCATCGTCGCAAGCGTCCAGGTCCTCATTGTGGATGCCCTTCTTGAAGTCGGGGATATTCCGCAGTGCAGAAATTGCAAACGGAATCATCGCGCTCTCCAAATTGGCCTCGGTCAGAGCAGTGCCCTCGCCGTTCTTATTATAGAAGGCGCCGAGAATGTTCGCATCCGTCTGATCACAGATGAACTGCAGCACCTTCAGCATATTGCCAACCAGGGTCTGCGCTACATTGCCGGGATCCTCGGAATTTACTTTCGTCAGACCGCTGGCATCATAACTCGGCAGGAAGTCCTTTACTGCGGCAACCAGGAAATCATTCAGCGCTGCCAGCATGGAGCTGTAGCTGCTGTAATCATTTGCCATGAATGCCTCAATGTTCTTCATACCGGTCTCAGCAAAGCTGCAGTTCAGGGGGCCGGTGGCCTGCTTAAAGTAGTAAACAGACATGGGGCTGAAACGCAGTTTGTTGAACAGGGTGGTGGAGTCAATATCTCTCCAGGTGTAGGTAGGATCCTTCACCAGGTCACGGCTGTTGTACTTCTCCAGATCCGCCTTGATGTAATCCAGATAGGAAGCCGCATCCTTGTACTCTTCGCCAAGGGTCTGGCCGGGTTTCAGGTTCTTTGCAGCCTTTTGGCACTCATAAGCGGCCCAAGCCTGCACATCGGCAGCGGCGTAGTTGTTGGCTACATTGCTGTAGTCCCAAGCCGTGTTGTGGGTCGTGGCACCGGTGTACCACATATAGTAGTTGTAGTCGTAACCGCCCACACCGGAATTCAACTGGCCCAGCGTATCCTTCAAAGCGGTGTTCCACACCATCTCAAAGGCTTGGAAGCCAAAGTCAAACAGCGTATTTGAGGGCTTCAGCTCCAACTTCTGATCCTGATAACGGAACAGATATACATTACCGATGGCCTCGCCGTTCTTGTCATGATCCTCCTGCGTTACATAATGCAGGTTGGTCGTGTCAATATACGGTGCGGAACCCTTCTCCAGATACTCTGCGTATCTGTCTCGAGAATTGGTACCGTCGGCGTATGTAATCTGTGCGGTAATGTTGCTGAGCAACTGGGTGGAGAGCTTATCAAGCAGGATGGAATCCAGCTTGCTGGTCTCCAGACTGGGATTGTTCCGGATCTGAGCCTTCTCCTCTGCAGTAAACCAACCGGTATTCTCCAGAACCAGCTGCTGAACAATATTATATACCATATTTTTCTGATAGCCGCTGGGCATACCAATCAGGTCGCCGATGGTCTTGTAAACATCCAAGAAGCTGCTTACGATACCAAGGCCAAGATCGCCGCGCAGCAACTTCTTTACGATATTGCCGTTGGCGCCTTCAGGACCCGCGTCGGAAGAAATGTTCCGAACCAGCTTCACAATACCGCGTACAATATCGGTAGAGGAAGTTTTGCTGCGGGACATTCCGTCAACTGCGCTCAAATCTACATAGCGGGCATCGCCGGCCAGCAGAAGCAGTGCGGACTTGCTGTTCAGGAAAGAATCCAGATCTTGAACAGTCTTAAGTACCTCATCCACGCTGCCCAGTTTGATGGTGATGCTACCAAGAACGCTCAGGTCGATATTCATCGGTGCGATGTTTGCCTGGGCAAGAGTCAGATCCACAAAGTCCAAAAGGGCTGTGCAGGCCTGCTCATCATTCAGGATGGGCCAACCCAGTGAGTTGAAGTCCAAGTCCTGGTCATGGTACTTGGTGTTTGCCGAAGCATTAGCCGCGGAAGCGACCATAGCACCGGAGAAACAGCTCATCGCCATCAAGACCGCCAAAAAGAGCGCAAGCAACTTGCGGGAAAACTTTTTAGCTTTCACTAATTTTTACCTCCATAGTAATTTGTAATTCTTACGAATAAATGGTTGCGTGTACGCGCCGTCCCATCCTCTGACCATCGGGCAATCCGATATTCAGGATGAAGGCATTGCAGCCGGACGCCATACATTATGAAAATGCGCATAGAAACACATTTATCGCATTCTTATTAAAACACGATGGTCACCAAAAATCAATAAAGAGCCGTGATTTTTCTGATTTTCGGAATGTTGCACAATTTGAGCGGTCGTTTTTTGTGCGAACGGACAAATTTAATTTACACGAAATTAACAATTTGTTCATATTTTATTGCTTAGTTAAAAGACAATGTCCATTATTTTGCAAGTTTCGACTTGTAAAGGTCATGTGCTTTACGCGAGATTTTCACACGCAAAGGCGCGCCCCTTTACACCATCGATTTTTTGGCGTAACGGCGGGAAACTTTCACAAGTTCCACAGGATTTTCCACATTTTTTCCTCCAAAACCGGTGGAATTTCTGTCAGCAGTTGTCGAATGCAGCAATAACGATAAATGCGCCCTGATCCTCCACGCAAATCCAAAATAAGAATGCAGCGCAGATCCATCGGCCGGACCAAACATGGCTTGATATATAAGTACACAAAAAAATATTGCGCCGGAATTTCGCTATAAATCGGGAAATTTTGCCCACCCGTTCACATTTTGTTAAAAAGTTTTCGGAAACCTATTGACTTGCCGTTCTATATTTGGTATAAATATACTGTATTTGTTGTACGCGTGGGTATCCTGCGCCCTTTTAGCAGAGGAATTGTGAACAAATTGTGAACGCAACTTGTAAGCACATCCTCCGCTAAAAGGGTGCGCTGCCCAGGCGAATCCAAAACGACAAGTTCGTCAACATATCAGAAGGAGAGATGAATTATGAAGACGGGCAAAAAGTTACTCAGCCTATTTTTGGCTGTAGTAATGATGGTCACCACCTGCTCTGTCGGGTTCACTGCATTTGCAGCGGACAAAGACAAGGGCATCTGGAAAAACTCCACAAGTGCCGATTCCACCTTTGACGCACTGACGGAACTGGTAGACACCTATGTTCCGGTACTGCTCAATCAGCCGAATATCAAAAAGGCGCTTGAGGAGAAGTTGGGGATGACCGTCACCGACACCACCTCGATCAGTGATCTGATCATGGGTGTGTCTCCCACGCTGCTTAATCTTTTGAGCAGCCCCATGAATAAGGCAGACATCATTGACGGTTACCGGAAAGGGTATTCCGATGTGGCGTATGCCTACCTGGACGAGAAAGATGCGAAGATGAGCTTTTATCAGCTGTTTTCTTTTTGCGTCAACAACATTTCGTCCAGCGACGCAGAACTGGCCAAATGGTGCGAGGACACGCTGAGCGATCTGTCCGCCCTGCTGGAGCAGTTCCCCGAGAAACAGGCTAAGCAGCAGGAAGACCTGAGCGCTGCCTATGACGCACTGAACAAAGTGCTCGAGGTGCTGGGTACTGCTGAAGGCAGCCTGGACACCCTGGAAGACATCCAGAAAGCTACCGTTACCTACAAAGACAAATCGTACAAAGTAGACGACTTGATTGCTCTGGACGATTTCAAGGATGTAGCTAAGTGCTTTGGCACCTTCACCGCCTACTTCGAAGAAGCCGGCAGCAAGAAGAAAGTCAGCACCATGAGCGAAGCGATTTGGTATGTGCTGCTCCAGTATCAGTCCGACAAGGCAAGCAGTGAACTGGCAGAGGCCGCCAAGGCTTATCTGTGCAAGCTGGCCAAAAAGGACTACAACACCATCAAGGATGACGATGCTGCACTGGCAGCCGCTTGCAAGATCGGTGCTGCCGTACTGGCCAACAACGGCGATGACGCCTTTGTTAGCGAGTACTATGCTGCGCAGCTGGATGACGCTACCGTAGCTGCCCTGCGTGCGGACATGAACAAGAATGTGCCCGACGGCAACGCAAAAATCGGTTCCAGCCGTGACACCTTCCAGGCTTACCTGAACGGCGACTATGCAGACAAGGGCATCGCTCCTGTAACCAAGCCGGCAATGGCCACTTACTGGAGCAGTGAGGATCTGGATACGCGTACCGAGGGTATTTACCGCAGAGCGTTGATGGAGAACAGAACTGTCGGCGGCATGTCCCCCGAAGAAGTGATCGCCACCATCAACCAAGATCTGTTAAAGACCTTCTACAGTGGTGAACTGAAAGAGAGCGTTGACGAGGCCGTTGATTTCTACTTTGAGATTACCGACGCCAAGGTTATCTCTAATTCTTGCAGAAAGTATTCTTTCGCGAAATACGGCTTTAAGGATTCCTTTGCTGTTGCTGCTGTAAACAACGCCATCAATCAGTACATGGTACTGCTGGATCCTGAGGATCAGGAAGGCGTAACCATCGCAGGCTTGCACCTCACCGGTAATGCGGTTATGAACGAAGTGGTCTACAAACTGGTAGAGTCCAAGGTTGACCTGAAGGGTGCGCTCACCGATATATGGATGAACCTGTACGAGCACCCGGTTGAAACCATTATGCAGTTGCTGCCTGTTTTGACCGTTGTGATTGACGAAGTGCTGATCCCCATGGTATTCAACCAGGAGGGTGATCCCTTTAATGGTTTCCTGGGCGGTTTGCTGAGCGGTCTGATGGATCAATACGGCCAGAGCGTTGGCAGCCCCGTCGGTTTGGGCGGCGGCCTGAGCTGGGATTTGAACGAGGTTCTGCCCACCCTGATGCACTGGCTGATCGGCGACACCAACTATGACTTTACATACTACAACATCAGCGGTGTTGAGTATGGCAAGGATGCCGACGGCAAAGATGTGATCGTCAGCCAGGTGTATGGTGACCCCACCACCGGCAAGTACGATGACACCAAGACCCCGGTAATCCTGAACATCTATGCAGCCGATAAGGCGCTGCAGGGTGCCAAGGCATCCGGCATTGCCGATGCACTGAAGCTCACCGGCGACGCTGCCACTGCCGTGAATGAGGCTGTGTCCGAGCTGGCCACCTTCTTCACCGCTGCTGTGGATCAGTATGTGGCTGCCTATGGTGAAAAAGACGCCAAGAGTGGCGCCATGACCAAGGAAGAGGGCACCGTTTACAACCACGGCGTCAACAACCTCTTCGTTGCCCTGCCCAAAATTCTGGACATCATGGGCAAGAACTTCATTAAAAAATATGATGTAAAGAGCGCTGACAACACCAAGAAGGCTTCCGACTGGTCTTATAGCGATTATAAGATTAAGAGCGATACCGTTGGCGACAAAGCGTTCTTCTACAACCAGTCTTTGGTTAACTTTAAGAACCTGGCAGACGGCGGCAAGCCGGCCAAGATTCTGGACTGCTTTGTAAACATCTTTGTGAACGACTGGTTCAACGCCATCATTGACCTGCTCAATGATGTGACCGCCACCGACAACAAGATCACCACCAACCTGCCCATCATCACCGGTCTGATCCGCGCTATGGGCGGTCTGGGCGAAAAGAGCACCATCAGCGATGTACTCAACGGTGTATTCCAGCTGAAGCACAACGACAAGGCCTCTTTCGTAATGGGCGTATACAACAAGGAATCCAAGTTTGTTGGTCTGAGCACCGAAAGTGCTTACTTCCTGCTGTCTAACATCGGTCAGCTGGTAAATGTGATCCAGGCCATGGACACCAAGACCAAGAACACCATCGACGTGAGCTTCCCGAAAGTGAACGGCAAGATGGCAAAGATCGAGACCCAGCCCAAGTGGGCAAAGGTACCCAAGACCTCCAGTAAGAGCGGCGCTTCTCTGCTGTCCAATCTGGACTCCGCACTGTCCAAGGTGCTGGAGAACTCCACACTGAACAACTTCAACCTGAACACCACCCCCGGCATCCTGTGCGGTCTGGTGAGCCTTGGTTCTTACATCCTGGGCAGCGACAACACCAACCCGATGCTGAAGATGCTCAATAAGACCTTAAACTTCCTGAACGACGGGGACAAGAAGTCCACCGATACCTCAGACAAGAAGGTTTACACTGAGGATCATCTGACCAATCTGGTGGTTCAGATGTATGTTGCACTGGAGAATGTAATTGATTACTATCTGGTGAATGAGGACGCTCTGGGTCTGAATGTTTTCTACGACGGCAACCAGAAGCTGTACAAGAAGAAGGATAAGGCCGGCAAGCCGGTGTACTACACCAGCAAGACCGGTGCTTACCACTACAACATTTTGGCTGCTGCGCTGAAGGGCTTGATTTCTCCCCACGCAGTGAGCAATCACCTGACCAACAAGTCCGCCGCCAAGAAGCTGGCAAGCCTGCCTACCTGGCACAACGCCATTCGCTTGGACAAGAGCACCAGCGGCTGGACCGGCGCCACCAACATTAAGATCAACTGGGGCTTCCGCGCAGGCAACAACACCAAGTTCTTCCAGAACTTCGGCGAAAGCCTGGGCATCATCACCGATCTGATCGGCGTGCTGACCAAGGATGCCGGTTACTATGACGGTGTACTGTACCCCATCTTTAAGGATCTGGAAAAAGCACAGGGCTTTAGCCTGGGCGTGTATGCAAAGGGCAGCGTAAAGGACGGCGCAACCGGCCTGCTTGCCATTCTCACTCCCATCAGCAAGCTGCTGGACGGCTTCTACAGCAAGCCCGTCTCCGTGCTGACCAACCTGCTTAAGGGCCTGTCCATTGTGATGAACAAGGACCTGAACAATGTGGCGACTGCCGCCATCTACCCGCTGTACAAAGAGATCCACGGCGTATCCACCATTCTGAGCGCAAAGGTGTCCAACCTGATGCCCTCTATGGCAAAGAACGACGCATGGTTCTCCGCGATACTGGGCCTGATCTTTAAGACCAATACGGACGACAAGGATCAAAACGCGCAGAATAAGCAGACGATTGCTCTTGTAACCGGCCTGCTGAAGAAGAGCGCAACCAAGGCTGGCTTGGGCATCAACGATGTGACCGTGATCAACGCTGTAAACAGCCAGCTGGCTAACTTTGGCTTTGAGCTGCCCACCACCCTGTTTAAGGACATTGCAAACTGCAAGAATGCAGAGGCTGTTCTGAAGTACCTGATTAACCTGGTGGTGGATGTACTGCAAATTCGCCAGATCATTGATCTGCTGAAAGTCGTGATCGACAATCCTTCCATAAGCCAAGTGCTGGATATGATCAGCCGCCTGACCAAGAAGGATTTGCTGAACATCATCCACGCTGTGATCGCCAAAACCACGGATCCCACCACTGCTTACTGGACCTTCCTCCAGTATGTACAGGAAAAGACCACCGGCTTCTATTATCCCGCCGGTGTGACCGCACAAGACGCCAGCGACGCTGTTGGCGATCTGGACACCATGGTCACCTCCGTGATCGGCCTGCTGGCCGGCCTGGATGTGGTGAAGCAGGATAACCTGAAAGACCTGGTTAGCTCCCTGATCTTCACCAACGCCAACCTGACCAAGCTGGCTTCCGCACTGTACGGCGCCATTGATCCTTACAAGGATTACCTGGGCTATGCCGGCATTGATGTAAGCAAGAAGGGCGTAGCTAAGCTCCTGACGGACGGCAGCTACGGCAAGACCTACTCCTCCGCAGCTAAGGCAATCAAAAAAGCCAAGAGCTGGAAGAAGCTGGGCAACATCAACTGGGGCTTCACCGATGGCTCCGCAAAGGCACAGCAGGGCTTCGTAAACGGCCTGGCTGCGATCCTGCGTCCGCTGGACGGCGTACTGTCTCTGCTGCTGGCAGGCGACGACTTGGCCGTTGGCCAGATCCTTACCGATTTGGTGAAGAACCTGAACTTCGGTTCCTCTAAGGACACCGTACAGCTGAAGAATGGCAAACTGCGCATTCGCATCAAGGGCTCTGACAAGTATTCCAAGACCTCTGTACTGGAGATCAACCTGTACAAAGTGATCGAGGATGTGAAGTCCCTGAGCATCTATGGCGGCAATGGTTACGAAAGTGCCATCGTTCCGCTGCTGGAGGCACTGGAGTGCCCCAACGTGAAAACCTACAAGCAGTACAAGGCAGACATTAAGAAGTCTACCGACAGCGTACTGACGGATGTGTTGAATCCCATCGTAGGCTTCCTGAACAAGGTACTGGACGCTCCGTTCGATACCCTCACCGCAGTACTGCCCAATGTGGCATACTACATTGATAATAATGGCCTGGCACAGCTCGTCAACAATCTTCTGTCGCCGGTAACATCTCTCCTTCCGGTACTGAAGAAGAACGGCGTAGATGTTGAGGTCATTATCAAGGCTCTGGCCGGCAAGTCACTGAACGACCTGGTTAAGGACGCACTGGGTGTGAACATTCACCTGAATCTGAACAACCTGAACAAGTGCGAGATCCAAAACGCCATCGTTCCGCTGGTGAACAAGCTGCTCAAGTCTAAGAAAATCAACATTCAGTTGCCCAAGATCGACTGGGGCGCCCTGGCAAGCCACGGCACAGTCAGCACGGTCAAGAGCGCTGCAAAGAACAGCGAAGGCTATTATAATAGAAAGCACGTTACTGCAAACCAAGGCGAAACGCTGATCGCCGTGCTCCGCTATGTAGCCAACCTGCTGACCAAGAACATCAGCGGTTTGAAGTCCATTTTGGGCGGTATCGACGCGATCAAGGATTACAAGTCCATCATCAACGCGGTACTTGACCAGATCGGCACCTCCTCCGCAGACCAGATCATCCGTGCGCTGTTCTATCTGCTCCAGGAGAATCCCACCAACGCGTTCTGGAATTACAGCGAATACCAGACCAAGGACTACAAGTTCTCTTATCCCTCCACTGTGGATCAAGAATTCTTGAAGAACATTCCGCCTATGCTGGATGGCCTGATCGGTAGCTTTGCTGATCTGAACAAGCTGATCGCTGGCGCTGCCTTTAAGGACAGCACCATCAATGGCATGATCACCGGCATCGGCAAGGCACTGGACGGTGTGAAGATCAACGACTCCACCAACCTGACCGCCCTGCTGTCCCAGACCGGCATTGACTATTCTACCAAGACCGTTGCCAAGCTGCTCACCGATGAGTCCTATGGCAAGACCTACGCGAATGCGGCTGCCGTAATCGGCTCCGCCTCCTCCTGGTCCAAGGTCAACACCTCCGCTCTTAAGTGGGGCGTAAAGGATAAGGATAGCTTCTTTAATGCACTGGCTGCTGTAATGCGTCCGTTCTACGGCGTATTGGATGTACTGCTGAATGATGCTTCTCTGGGCATCTTCAACATCGTTCATATCCCCGGCTCCAACGGCTACTCTTCCGTGGTCGTTCCGCTGCTGGAGGCATTCGGCTGCTACAACATTAAGACCCAGTATCAGTACAGAGAGGACATCAGCAAGGCCTATGACAACATCCTGTTGGATATTGTCAACTCCCTGTGGGATAAGGTAGAGGACATTCTGAATGCACCGCTGCAGACCCTGATGTCCATGCTGCCCAACCTGGCACTGTTCATTGCCAACGACGGCCTGCTGCAGCTGATCGAGAACCTGTTTACACCGGTTTCCGCTCTGCTGGATGCTTTGAAGCCCATCGTGAATGTGAACACCGTACTGACTCAGGTATTCAAGGCCTTCAAAGTGGATCTGAATGGCTTACTGGCTAAGGTTGGCCTGAAGTTGGATCTGAACATTGACCTGTACGATCTGACCGCTATGCTGAAGCCCATCATCGGCGTGGACAACATTGTTCCCCTGCTGAATCAGGTGCTTGGCATGATCAAGATCAAGGGTAAACCCCTGGGTCTGGAACTGATGGATATTGACTGGTTCCAGCTGGCAAGCCACGGCAAGGTGATGACCGATGCTTCTCAGGCTGCCACCTACGGCACGCGCGTGTTTGTAAAGGGCGACGCCTCTGAGACCTTGATTGCCGTGCTGCGGTACCTGGTTGAAGTTGTCAACTACAAAGATAACTACAACACGGTAGCCAGCTTGGTAGGCTCCCTGATCGGTGGATCTGACAACAGCTCCATTACCGATGTGGTAGGCACCGTGCTGAAAATGCTGAAAGGCAACACCGACGATGTAATCGGCGAACTGTGTAACCTGCTTCAGCAGCTGGGTGGTTAATCCCCCATTTCTAAATGAAAATGGCGTACCTTCGGGTACGCCATTTTTGTTACCCGCCGCCGGACAGGCTCCTGTATATAATGTATATAATATAGAACGCCCTTTGGGTGCAGGCTCTCACCTGCCCCGGAGGGCTGCTTTTTTTCGCCAAGTTTTACGGCTTTTTGAATTTTCTTTGCGAAAGCCTTGTATTGCTTTTGCAATTTATATATAATAAGTGCATAGTAACTTTTATCTCGGTGGTGAATACAAATTGCTCGGTAAATACGCCAGAGTCAAGGTCGTTATGCCTATTGGCTCTACGGACGGTACGGGCTATCGGTATCCGCTGAACTACGGCACAGTATACGGTGAAAAGGACCAGACTGCCTACATTATGGGCATCCACCACCCTGTGCGTAACTTTGACGGGCGTGTGATAGCCGTCCTCCGAAACAAAAAAGAAAAGAAATCCATTTGGATTGTGGCGCCCAAGAGCACACGATTCATTGTCAACGACATTTTGGAATATCTGGACCCGGAGCGGGACTTTCCCGGCTACCGGCTGGAATGCCTTTACGAGAGCAGCTGCGGCGCGGTCATCTTCCATGATATTAAGGGGGAGGTGCGCTACCTGCTGATCAAGAACAAGCGCTCCGCCCACTGGGGCTTCCCCAAAGGGCATATTGAAAGGGGCGAGACCAAGGAGCAGACCGCCCTACGGGAGGTACAGGAGGAAACGGGCTTGCGGGTTAAGCTGATTGAGGGGTTCTCCTGCCTGTCCAAGTATCGGATTCGGGATCGGGTTGAAAAGACGGTAACCATCTTTGCCGCCACCACCCCGAGCACGGTGATCCACATGCAAAAGGAAGAAATTGAGGACTACATTTGGCTCACCTATGACCGGGCGCTGTCGCTGCTGCGGTTTGACAATGACAAAAGTATTCTCATTGCCGCCCACGATTTTTTGGACCAAAACAACATTATTTAACGATGGAATCCATGTGTGCTGAAACTGCCTATTTAATTGAACTGACCGCCGCCTTTTTGCGGGACGAGCCGGTCACCTTGCGCCCGGATATGGATTATCACAAGCTGTGCGGCATTGCCAAGGCGCATAATCTGATCGCTGTGGTGTACGCAGTGTGCAACAAAGCACCCAATACCGAGGTGATCCCGGAGGACTGCCGACTGGCACTCAGCGAGCACTTCTTTAGCAGCGTGTTCCTGTACGAGCACCAAAAGCAGGGTGTGGAGCGGGTGTACCGCGTCCTCAGCGACGCCGGCATCCCCCATGTATTTTTTAAGGGCGCGATCTTAAAAGAACTGTACCCGGTGCCGGAGTGCCGCCTAATGGGCGACATTGACCTGCTCATTAACCCGGCGAACCGCCAGGCAGCCAAAAAAGCGCTAATGAGCAGCGGCTTTGCCTGCACTGCCCAGAACGGCCCGGTATACGACTACCGCAAGGGCGATGTGTTGCTGGAGGTGCACACAGCACTGATCAGCGATGATCCCCGGTGTGAGACTGCCTTTGCAAACGCCATGGATCAAGCCCAATTTGAAGGCTGCTGCGGCAAATTGGAGGACAATTACCACTTTGCCTATCTAATCGCCCACTTGGCCCACCACTTTCGCTTTTACGGCGCCGGAATCAAGCTGATCCTGGATCTTGCCGTGATGCTGCAAATGTGCCGGATCGACGAAAAAGCGGTACTGACCTTGTGTGAAAAAGCCGGTTTGGCACAATTCGCCAAGATTGTGCTCACCGTGTGTTATCACTGGTACGGCGTGGGTACGCCTTATGTGGATGACACAGCGGACTGTGAATCGTTTTTGGTCAGCTACGGTGCCTTTGGTAACGCGGACCGGAACAAAAGCGCCGTCATTGCCCGGCGCCAAATGGAGCAGGGCGAGAAAGCAAGCCCCCTGCGCAGCAAGCTGCGCCTGGCGTTTCCGGCATACAGCCAAATGCGCCGCATACCCTATATTCGATTTTTGGACGGCCACCCCTGGCTGACCCCGTACGCCTGGTGCTACCGTCTGATTTACAACACCCGGCACCGCAAGGACTTTATGGTGCGCACCGCCCGGGGACTGGACAGCGACGATGCCTACGCCGCTGCCAAGGAAGAACTGGAATTCTTTAAGGAGATGGGATTGTTATGATTTTTGGTATCATTTTGCTGGCTATTGCAGCCATTTTACTGGTGTGGTTTGTAGCCTGGTTTATCATCACCCGCGTCAACGGCAACTGCCCGCTGTGCGCCATGGAAAAGATTGCACGCCCCTCTAAGCTGACCATAGACACCACGGACGCACCGAATTACGGCGGCGCTACCGTGCCCCCTATGGGCTGGTCCAGCTGGAACACCTTCCGCCAAAACATCAACCAGGATCTGATTCTGGAGGTGGCAGAGGCCATGGAGGCCAGCGGTCTGGCGGAAGCGGGCTACAACTATATCAACCTGGACGACTGCTGGCACAGCTCCGTGCGGGACGAAATGGGTCGCCTGCAAGGGGATCTGGGCACCTTCTCTATGGGGATCCCGGCGCTGATCAAGCAACTGAACAGCCGGGGCTTTAAGGTGGGTTTGTACTCCTCTAACGGGACCCTCACCTGCGAGGATCTACCGGCCAGTTTGGGTCACGAACGGCTGGATGCCAAAACCTTGGCCAGCTGGGGCTGCGAATTCTTCAAGTATGACTTTTGTCATCACCATGTATTAAAGGGTGATGTGCCCATTATTGAAAACCTGCAACTGAACCTGCCGGGTACCACAGAACCGGCACTGATCCTGCTGCCCGGCGAAGCAGAATTTACCGGCAAAGGCCGGGTAGTCAAGTGCAGCGATCTGCCCTCCGGTCAAGGCATCGGTATGATCGGTTACGGCTCCGGCACCGCCTCCCATGTGCGCTATGTGCGCCCGGATTCCGCTTTAGCGTAGAAGCAGGCGGCACCTATGCCCTGACCCTGGCCTATAACAAATCTCTGTGCTTCCACCAGCGCTACCTGCGCATTCGGGTCAACAACGGCAAGGAACATGAGCTGCTGTTCCCCACCACCAAGGGCGCCAGCCCCACCGGCCGTATCCAGCTGACAGTTGAGCTGCAATCAGGCGAGAACCACCTGTTGCTCTATAACCCGGTGGTTACCCGGGCTGACTCCTCTTACCTGCAATACGCCCGCATGGGTCGAGAACTGCAAGAGGCCACCAAAGAATGGGCGGTCATCACCGGCGAGGAGGAGCGCCCCATCATCTATTCCATCTGCGAATGGGGCTTTGCTTATCCCTACAAATGGGGAGCCAAGGCAGGCAATATGTGGCGCACCACGCCGGATATCATGCCCAAGTGGCTAAGCATTAAGACGATTTATGAGCACAATGTACGCCTGTATGACCACGCCGGTCCCGGGGCCTGGAATGACCCGGATATGTTGGAAGTTGGCAACGGCAAGCTGACAGAGAACGAGAACAGGGCGCACTTCTCCCTGTGGTGCATGATGGCCGCGCCGCTGATCCTTGGCAACGATGTACGCAAGTTTGTGGACGGCAACAACGAGCAGGTGCGGGAGAACCCCACCTTAAAAATTGTCACCAACAAAAACCTGATCAACATTGACCAGGACCCGCTGTGCAAGCCCTGCAAGCGCATTCGCCGCCAGGCCGGGCTGGATATTCTGGCCCGCCCGCTGCAAAACGGCGATGTGGCCCTGTGCCTGTTTAACAAGGGCACCTCCCGCCGCACGGTCACCTACGACATTAACGCTCTGGCGGACGATGCGTACCTGAACTTCCGCAAAACGCCGGGCAAGTACGAGGTGCATGAGCTGTGGAGCGACGAGTGGTTCAACGACAACACCATTAACGCCACCGTACCCCACCACGGCGTAAAAGTCTATCGTATTCATAATTCCTAACAACATACAAAACAGGCTAAGCAATGTAGATTGCTTAGCCTGTTTTTTGCGTCTGTATTGGTGTATGCTTATTCGTAAATCTGGTGCTCGCCGGTCATCATATCCGTTAAGTGCGTCTCCACCAGCGCCACCGCCCGGGCGGTATCGCCGTTGAGCAGCTGCACCAGCAGTTGCTGCAGGTAATGGTACAGGGACGCCTTGCCATAACGCTGCACATAACGAGCGCCCAACTGCACATTGGCGGTCTTAAAAGAATTATAGATCAGCGGCGCAAAGGTGTTGCCGCTAAGGAAACTCAGTTCCTGATTATACGCATAAGCCAGCTCTGACACCCGCTGCGGGTCATCCGTCTCGGCCATTTGATCCACAAAATCCTCCAGCTTTTGCACCTCTGCCTCCGTAATGGCGCGGGCAGTGAGCTTGCGCACGGAAAAACAGTCGATCAGGATCTTAAACTCCAGCAGGGAGCGAATTTCCTGCTCCGGAAGAATACCACCGTTATAGTGCATAATGGACAGAAAAATATCCGACTTGCCCACCCGGCGATAATCTGCCACAAAGGTACCCACCCGGGGCCGTACCTCTAAAAAACCTTTGTGCGCCATCTCCGCAATGCCGCTATTCACTACACCCCGGCTTACATCCATCATCTCCGCCAACTCCCGCTCCGTGGGCAGCTGCGCGCCGATGGGCAGCTCGCCGGACAAAATCTTGTCCTCCACAGACGAAATAAACAATTCCTTCAAACTGGCGGTCTGCAGCTTTTCAAATTCCATAGGTTCTCCTCCTGTGGTTCTTGGTAATACCAGTGACATTGTATCATCTTTGCTACTCAATTTCAACAAAAAACCGCCCCGGTTTTTGCCAATATGTAGAAATGTGCAGCCGGGCTTGTTAAAAGATTGACAATCTGCAAAAACAGGACTAAACTGTACATTGAAGCGGGCGAAAAACCGCCCACGGAAGGGTTGCGCTGCGGCGCAAGATGATTTATTTTTAGGAGGAGATAACTATGTTATTCCAAATCTACGGCGATACTGCGCTGTGGCAGCTGCTGGGCTGGGCATTGGTCTTCACCGGGTTGGTGCTGGCTAACGAAATCGCCCGCCGCTCCAAGGCAGGCGGCATTTTCTTTTTCCTGGTGCTTCCAGCTGCACTGAGCGTGTACTTTATCGTCATCAATGTGGCGGCCGCAAAGGGTGTTGACTGGGCGGTTAATAACGATACGGTGGTCCACATGAACAGCTGGTTCCATTATGCCAAGCTGTATGCTGCCACCGCAGGGTGCATTGGCTTTATGATGCTTAAGTACAAGTGGAGCATCGGCAAGACCCAATGGTTCAAGGTGTTCCCCTTTGTGATCGTGGCCATTAACATTCTCATCGCCGTGGCCAGCGACTTTGAGTCTGCCATTAAGGGCATCAGCGCCGGCGGTGCTGCCGGTGGTTGGTGGCTCTCCAGCGAAAATGTGTGGCTGTTCGGCGGCTGGTGGAATATCCTCAACGGCCTGGCCGGTATCATCAACATTCTGTGTATGACCGGCTGGTGGGGTATTTACTCCTCTAAGAACCACCAAGATATGCTGTGGCCGGATATGACTTGGTGCTACATTCTGGCCTACGATGTGTGGAACTTTGAGTACACCTACAACAACCTGCCCACCCACTCCTGGTACTGCGGCCTGGCTCTGCTGCTGGCGCCCACCTTTGCCAACGCACTGTGGAACAAGGGCGGCTGGATCCAGAACCGTGCCAACACGCTGGCCATTTGGTGTATGTTTGCCCAGGTGTTCCCGCTGTTCCAGGATCAAGGCAAGTTCGCCGTGATCACCAGTGTGTATGCAGACGGGTTTATGAACCCGGCGGTGCACCCCACCGCTGCCAACCCCACAGCGCAGGGCGTAATCTCCGTACTGGCGCTGGCCGTCAATGTGGTGGTATTCGGTTTCATTATGAAGAAAGCCAAGGAGACCAAGACCAACCCCTATCGTCACGAGATCTTCACCCATCAGAAAGACTTCCAGCTGGCTATGAGCCGCGCGGAAGGCAAATAATCGTACATAGACAAAGAAAGGGCC
>OMGH01000772.1_pt1 | contig 24118 bp, 22 predicted proteins | sample 1645841 | NCBI WGS metagenome assembly OMGH01 (sample SAMN00849584, study PRJEB25192) | human gut metagenome
AAGCCAGCAGCGATATAAAAGAAAAGAAAGCGTCTTAGGACGCTTTCTCAAATTCATCTTTGCCTACTCCGCACAGGGGGCAAACCCAATCGGCAGGGAGGTCCTCAAAGGATGTTCCCGGTTCTATTCCGTTTTCCGGATCTCCTAATTCCGGGTCATAAACATATTCGCAAATAGTGCAGATGTACTTTTCCATAATTGTCTTGTATTTAAATTTCTTCTTTAAGAACAATTGAATTTCCCTTTTTGTTTTCCGTTCGGGCAGAAAAAGATGTTTTTGTTAGTAGGTTCTTGAAGTAAGTTTCTATGGAAGTGGCTGGCAGATGTTCATAGAAAGGAAAAAGGCCGGATTTGTAAAACCTATAAAAAGATTTAATAACATTCTCTATACAAATTATTGTTGTATTTTTGCAATTCAATTTAAACCTAACGAATTGCATGACTGCAACAAAGGATGATTTGTATCACGTCGGACTTACTGACGATGAAGTACGGAAGAGCCGTACCGAGCATGGTGTAAACCTGTTGACGCCTCCGAAGCGCCCGTCTTTGTGGAAACTTTATCTGGAAAAGTTTGAAGACCCCGTAGTAAGAGTATTGCTGGTGGCCGCTTTCTTCTCTTTGATTATTTCCATAGTGGAGAACGAATATGCCGAAACAATCGGTATCATAGCTGCTATTTTACTGGCTACGGGCATTGGCTTCTTTTTTGAATACGACGCCAATAAAAAGTTTGATTTACTGAACGCAGTGAACGAGGAAACTTTGGTAAAGGTGATTCGTAACGGACATGTACAGGAGGTTCCCCGTAAGGATGTGGTAGTAGGAGATATTGTTATATTGGAAACCGGTGAGGAAATTCCCGCAGACAAGGCTCTTCATAATACTTTCTGACCCGCTCCTGAAGTTTGACAAATAGCGGATAGAACTCCACCGTAATCCGCTCAAAATATTTCTTTGCTAATTCGCCATCATAATCATGAGCCAGTTGATTCCGTGCCCGCAGCATTTCCAGCCACATATCACTTTCAATGATTCCATTGGAGAAAGCCGTCTGTAGCACTTCCCTCGGTGAACCTACAGCAAAATCCAGGATTCCCATATACTTAACTAAAATATCTTTCATAATCTTCCAGGATAAATCAAAGGTAAGATTATAATTCTGTACTGTACCTTCTAACACAAAATCTGCCTGAGGATCCGCCACGGTGCTTTTCTTCAGATTCGCTAAACTATGACAAAAAGAATGATATCGATTAATAAATTTGTTTTCCATACTTCTTAATATCCTCCAGCAAATACTTATTTTCTATTTCATCATAATAAAAGAAATCAATCTTCCTAAGTGTATCAATTTTCTCCACAGCTTCTTCTAACGCCTCATGATCCACTTCTCCGTAAACAACAAAATCAACATCGCTACGACTTGTTGCGGTTCCAGTCGCAAAAGATCCAAATAAATCCAGGCGTACTACATGAAGGCTACGACAAATCTGTGTAACACGCTTAATAATTTCACTTATCTTCATCATATTGAAATCAAATTCCTGGACCATATACACACTCTCCAAACACAAAATCCACTATACTGTTTATAGTATAGCGGATTCATTTTAAAAATACAATTTAGACTCGCACATATCTGTGATTTCTGCTATTCGGCTTATCCCTCATATTCAAAAAATTCTTGACTTTTCACCCGTCATTCGCTATTCTGATTTATTTTTGCTTTTTGGCACAGAAGAGGATCGGCACTATGGAATTGACCGTTGGGCAAAACTTTTCAAAACAAAGACATGGGAGGATTTGCGTATGATCACAAAAAATAATGAAACAATGCAAAAAGCTGCGGACTCCTTATATCAGCTCAACTCAGACGCAGTAGCCCGCCAGTGCGCACAGTCACGCGCTGATGCCGCCTATTGGGAAACCATAAAAAACAATAAGCTTCGCTATCTGGAAGAAGCCAATTCACAATTGACGCAAACCATTGATCAGCAAGCTTCTCGGATTGACCAACAGGCCTCGCAGATTGACCAACAAACCTGGCAAATCAATCAACAGGCCTCTCGTATCGCTGAATTGGAAGCCGCCCTTGCTAAGCAAAACAAATAATATGTAGCACCGAACCGCCCCATGTCATCACCTGGGGCGGTTCCTGTTTTTCCTAATCCAATTTGTTATGTAAATTTTCCGCCACAGACTCCATGTACTCGTTCGCCTCCATCTCATACATCAGCTCTGTGAGCTGTATGCTCTTGTTCGTGCGCATTTTGATAAATCCAGTTACTCTTTCCGGTGTCGATGTCAATTACATACTTAATAAAAATCCCCTTTATATATCCTTTGAAACTTTTGTGTAAAATCCCTTCCCATATATCTCCGCTCCGGAGCATGACGCACCGCCATATTAGACACCAGTGCACCATCTAGCAGACTATACCCCCTCACCCTGCTCTGGTACACAAACACGGCTCTTCCTTCATCTATCAAAATTCTATGCAGTCGCTTGGTAATAACTCCCTGATTCGGAATCCCTTCCAATTCTCCCAAGTAAGTCCACTCTCCATCAATTTGGCGAAGAAAGAAAACACCTTTATCTATGCCACGCATCACCCAAAAACAAATTTGGTCATCCACAAATACTGCCCCATTCATAACATGAGAAAATATTCTGCTCAAGATAACCGTTTCCTTATCATCTTTAAGTTGGACTATATTGCCACAAGTGCACACTCTCCACCGTCCATTTTCTGATACTCCAATTACCTTCTCTCGTTCACTCTGCTTTTCCGGGGTTATCGATTTATTTTGCTGTCCAGACGTTTTTACCGCTCCAGCATTTTCCTGATTCAATGTAACGGAGATTGTGTCCGTTCGGAAAATGTGAACTCTGTCAGCAGATATATCAAAACGCAGAATAAAATTCTGAATGCGTTCCAAATCGCCATTCCCGAAACATCCAAAATACCAATGCAATCTCTTGCTATCTTTATTTTGCCTTATAACCTCCGCAAAATAATCCCAATCCACCGGATACAAGGAATGTCCTATCGTAATAACCTTATCAATTTCCGAAAGACTTTCAAAGAAATTCTTATGTGCATCAATAATTTTGTCGCAATGTTTCGTCAAACTATCATCCGCTTCTACAATTTCTCGAAGAGCAACTTGCTGCGCATCATAGATCATCTGCATACGATTTCCGGACAAATTAATTCCCTTCCAATTCTCCTCGAAGTCAAATTGTGAATCACTTGCTTGCGGTTGATGTCCCAAAACCAGCTTGTCCGCTGGCGCTCCTTTGTTCATTCTCCGACATCCATGTATGTAACAGACATCACTTTCCGGAACTCCATATAATTCCTCTATGAACTCTGTATAATTAAAATCAAGAAACTTCCGTTCAAGAAAATCGCCTGTCTGAATAATACTTTTGAGCGGACGACAATCCGTATAAACCTGTAAAGAATTAATCCACTTCGTAAACCTATCCATCAATTCCACCGCAAGCTCCATTGCCGGTGCTGCTGCCATCTCAGCTGCAGCAAAAAAATCTGCAGCCTGCGCATCCTCATCATAAGCATCCATGGCATCCAACAACGTATCCAGAACAAATGGCTGACTCATTGCTTCAACGTTCATTGTTGCCAAAGCGCCTTCAAAATCGGCCCATAAGTCATCAGACTCAAGATAGTTTTCTAAAACAAAGCGAATATGACTGTGCTTCCCAATCGTATTTCCAAAATCATAATAGCTTGACCTCACTCCATGCATCAGATCAAATCCATTTCCAATGATATAGAGAATTTTTTCCTTCGGATCCGGAACTACATGCTCCAACGGAATGATGTCAAACTGCCCTTCCAAGTCCTTAAGAGCACTATAATACCGCTTAACATCCTCAGCCTTTTTCCTCTGCCATTCTTGATTCTCCTTCTGTTTCCGTTCCTGCGCTTGTTTCGCATAGTGTACCTTACGGCATATCGGACAATACTTCGGTAAAGGACGCTTTCTCACAGAAAAGTATTCCTGCTCGGATTGTCTTATTACAAATATTTGATTACAGTTTTTACACGTGACTTCTACATCTCTCATATGCGTTCTTAACTGAAAACCTCCTCTGCCTGTCTCAAAAGTATATCCTAACCTTTTGGGACTACACTTTTTTGACCATCTTAATATTTTAGTCTATTTTCTCAAATTTGCTGCTGGCATTCTATGTATGGACTATGGATCGTTTACCTCATATTCAAAAAATTCTTGACTTTCCCCCCGTCATTCGCTATTCTGAGTTCACAACACATATATCCATTTCAAGCAACTCGGTTGCCAGATCATAACGAACCATTTTCCGGTTCAATTATCAATGGATAATACAATTAAATATTTTAAATCATTCTGATTTATTTTTGCTTTTTGGGGGTGTGAAAATAAATCCTTATGATATATACTAAAGGAAAGGTAACATACTATATGGAGAAAAGCAACGTACCTGATTTTGAAACCGCAACCGGAACTATCGATTATGGTTTCACTAATGATTATGTATTTCGTAAGATCCTGCAGGAGAACAACGATGTGCTGAAAGCCTTAATCTGTTCCATCCTGCACATGGAGCCGGATGGAATTAAAGTTACTGTGACAAATCCAATTTCACTCGGCGAAACATTCTCTGCCAAGGATTTCATACTGGATGTCCGGGTCGTGCTCAATGATGGCCGACTGATTGATCTCGAAATGCAGATGACCGACGAATACAACTGGCCCGATCGTTCTATTTCTTACGCTTCGCGGAACTTCGATCAATTGAAACGCGGAGAATACTACATCAATGCAAAACCGGTGCACAGTATCGGATTTCTGAATTTTACCTTGTTCAAGGATAATCCGGAATTTAATGCATTATATCAGCTTCTGAACGTCAAAACCAAGCGGCTGTACAGTGAAAAGTTTTCGATTCATGTGATTGATCTAAGCCGCATCGATCTTGCCACAGAAGAGGATCTGCACTATGGAATTGACCGTTGGGCAAAACTTTTCAAAACAAAGACATGGGAGGATTTGCGTATGATCACAAAAAATAATGAAACAATGCAAAAAGCTGCGGACTCCTTATATCAGCTCAACTCAGACGCAGTAGCCCGCCAGTGCGCACAGTCACGCGCTGATGCCGCCTATTGGGAAACCATAAAAAACAATAAGCTTCGCTATCTGGAAGAAGCCAATTCACAATTGACGCAAACCATTGATCAGCAAGCTTCTCGGATTGACCAACAGGCCTCGCAGATTGACCAACAAACCTGGCAAATCAATCAACAGGCCTCTCGTATCGCTGAATTGGAAGCCGCCCTTGCTAAGCAAAACAAATAATATGTAGCACCGAACCGCCCCATGTCATCACCTGGGGCGGTTCCTGTTTTTCCTAATCCAATTTGTTATGTAAATTTTCCGCCACAGACTCCATGTACTCGTTCGCCTCCATCTCATACATCAGCTCTGTGAGCTGTGCAATCTCGATCGGATCATCCGTTTCCTGACGGAATTTACGAATCGTTCCATACGCAATATTTTGCGCAGGTCCTAAAACAATCGAACGCATGAAATCCCACAATTTCTTTTGGCTATATGCCCCCTCGGAACATGCCTTTCTAAAATCTTCCCATACCCTTTTAAATATCGGTTCCCGAACCTCTCCATCACTATGAAAAAGATACTCATATTTTGAAAATATATCATCTTCCTCATCTGTATGCTCTTGTTCGTGCGCATTTTGATAAATCCAGGTAAATGAATTAATTTCTTTAATAAACGCTGCCGTATCTGCATCCGGCCCAAACGAGCCATCGTATTCACCGCAGCTCCAATCTTCCTCGTTAAATTGCTTCGGTTCACAGCCAACCTCTTCCACCAAAGAAACCGCAATATGGTACAAATCATCCTTGTACCGCTCACCCAGACCGATTCTCTGCAACGCATCGAACAGATCGATCACTTCCACCTGCGTTCCGAAATACTCCAGATCCCGATCGTTGATCTTCGTATCGATTTTGTTCAAAAGCACTCTTGCCGATGCTTCCGGCATCTCACACAGACGCCGCACTCTGCCGATGTCGCGAAGCAGATCAAACTTGCTGTTTTCAATCTTCTCTGCCGGACTTTGTTTCTGAAAAACAATACTTGGGTTATTCCCATATGTCTTCTCAATGACCGCATCCTCTCCAAGTATCTTTACCAGATTCGTGATCAGCTGTCGGCGCTGCTTATTATCCAGATAAAAGACTACCGTCTTAACATCATCCCGCTCGAGGAATTCCCGCAAGAGATCCCTGTCCGTAACATCCAAAGAATGTCCGAATATATATAACATTTTCGGTTCATTTGCCAGCAGCCACTTCTTGTATTCATTGCCTGTTCCTTTATAAATCCGCTGATAAAACTTCTTGAATTCAATAAAATCAATCTCTGCAGCTCTACGATCCTCCGGCAAATATTCATCAATACCAAGGACCATATTGTTCTTCTCAATGGTTCGTTCAACCCGATTGGCATTTTTATCGCCTTTTTTTCTAAGTCGAACCCGAAATCGATCTGTATGATCAGTAGCCATACCATGAACAAATGACGGCAGGGTATTCGTATCATACTCGCCATATACTTTCCGAAATGTATCCGTATAGTTAAACGAAATCACATTATCCGGATGAATCTGCGCAATATCCGGATTGTACAGTATAATCTTCTTCCCGCCAACATAATCATCCAGATAAATCTCCAATGCACAGATCAACTTATTCAACTCCAGCATAAGTTTATCAATCGTTTTGGGGATAGCTTCCGGAGTCAAATCTTCCTGTTCAAGAATCTCTCTTAGTTTCTCTTTGTAATGATAGTACTCTTCTGTCCGGGAAGAACTGCCTGCAATCTTTTGAAATTCATCAAGATCCTGAACAATTCTCGATATCTCACTTTCGAAATCGATCCAGTTCTCCTTATTCTTTAGATGCTGCTCTCTGACCTTAATAAAATAATCGATCCACAGATTATCCTTCGTCATCGCCTGCAACGCCTCTACTTTATAGTGATTCTTCTTATGGGAAAATAACTTTTCAAAATAGTCGCCTTTATCAGCATCGCATCGTGGCTTAACCTGTCCCTGATAGACCCTTGCATAATATCCCCGAAAAGTAATGATATAATCCAAAAAATCCGTGTATTTTGTAGGCAGACCGTGTTCTAGGTCAAAGCCGTTTCCAATCATTAGTATCTTCATATCTCCCGTACCCTTCTCGTCTGTTTCGAAGTTTGCACCCAACCACAAGCTAGTGTATCTCTCATTCCATTATTCACACGAAACAAACTGTATAACCTTCTTCTCAATCATATCCATAGCATCTTCCTTGCCAAACGCAAGAATCAGATTAATCACCTTTACATCCCACATAATGGATCCACGTGAATCAATAAAATGAGAATAATTGGAAAAAAGCAACTCAAAATTGTGAACTACTGCATTCAACAATCGTTCCAAATCGTCCCATCCCGGCACCTCATTTGTATAGTCGCCGTTTCTTCCTCTTCGCAATTCGCACTTATGTCAAGATTTATTTTGCTAATTGTATCGAAAAGGGCACTTGAAAAATCAAGCACCCTCATGTATAATTTACTCAGAAAGGTTATCGGATGTGTTATCCGATTTGCCCTCAGTAAAGTTAAACTACAAAGAATAGCATCCTCAACTTTGGACGGTCTGGGATGCTATTTCTTTTTATTATGATTATCTATGTAAGACAGTGCCGCAAAAACTACTAGCAATAAAGTAAGCACTTCCATTGTGTTCATAGGGCATCACCCTCTTTCGTAATACTAGAGGGCATCTTAATAATCGGAAATCCACATCCTACTTTCTTTTCATTTATACAAAACGTATTATAGCATAACACGAACGCATGTTCAATTCAAAATTCTTGACTTTTTCCCTGCTATTTGCTATTCTGATTTATTTTTGCTTTTTGGGGGGCGAGGAAGGAAAGAAGGAGTGAGAATCCAAACGGTTCATAGAGAGCAGTCAGGATGTTTGTGATGATCTTGCCGAGTAAATCAATCGTTTCTTTCATCGTTATTTACAGATCACTGAACAGGTCGGCCTTATACACGCCATTCGCCAACATTTTCTTGAAGCTGTCTTTCACTGCTGCAACATCCTCATGGTAGGTCATGCCGTACCAGGTGTCGTTGGTCTTCAGAACCTTCACAGACATCTTGCCCTGCTCCAGCAGCTCACCGATGAAGATGGGGATCAGATACTCGGCTTTCTGAGGATTACCCGGTACTTCTTTCTGGAAAAACTCTTTGAATCCGTCCTCCAGTACATCCAGAAAATCAGGAGTCAAGCCCCACATATTCATGGAGACCAGAGAATGCACATCGACTGCCACACCATCTACCTCTGCTCCATCCGCAGTCTTTACGATGTTCTTGGTCTCCACAACCTCAGTCAGGTTGTTATCCTCGTCCATCTTACAGATACCACGAGTCACACCGCCATTATCAGACAGGGTATTCTTCAGCACAAAGCCAGCCATGCAAGACTCACCGCCATTTACCAGATACTCGTGGACGGCCTTGAAGCCTTCTTTGCCATAGTAATCATCTGCATTGATCACAATGAACGGGGTATCGATTACTTCCTTCGCTGCAAGCACGGCCTGTCCAGTTCCCCACGGCTTTGTACGTCCTTCCGGCAGAGTTCCCGGAATATCGTTAATGTCCTGAAAAGCGTAATCCACAGTTACATTATGAGCAGAGCAAATAGCTGCGATACGATCACCGATGACCTCTTTGAATTCCTTCTCGATATCCTTACGGATAATAAATACTACATGGTTGAAGCCAGCCTCAATTGCATCATGAATGGAATAATCCATGATGATATGTCCAGTATCATCCACTGGCTCCAACTGCTTAATTCCTGTTCCGAAACGGCTACCGATACCAGCAGCCATGATAAGTAATGTTGTGTTCATATCTCTCCTTATTGTGTTCATATTGCTTTAACTGAGCATCCTTAACACATACAGATTCGTAATTTCTTTATGTTATACTTTCTTTAGAAAACTTTTAGAACATATTTACTCATTTTATTAGTATTTCAAAGGGTCTGACCCCAATGTCTGTTCCGAACCGCCCCATGTCTTCATCTGGGGCGGTTCCTGTTTTTCCTAATCCAATTCCTTCTCTGCCAGCTCCAGCGCCGAAGCAATCACAGCATCCATATCATAATACTTATACTCGCCCAACCGTCCGCCAAAGATTACCTTTTGCTCCTTGTCTGCCAGCTTCTTATATTCCTGATACAGCGCACCATTCTTTTCATCCTTCACCGGATAGTACGGCTCATCACCGACCTTCCACTCCGAACTGTATTCTCTGCTGATCACCGTCTTCGGAATATCATTTCCGGCATCATCCTTGCCAAACTCAAACCACTTGTGCTCGATGATCCTCGTCCACGGCGTCTCGCGATCCGTATAATTCACCACCGCATTTCCCTGAAAATTCGGTTTGTCCAGCACTTCCATCTCAAAGCGTACAGAACGATACTCCAAAGCACCCAATTGGTATTCAAAGTAAGCATCAATCGCCCCTGTATAAACAATCTTATCCGCCAAAGCATCCAGCTTTGTCTTATTCTCGAAATAATCCGTATCCAAACGCACTTCGATTCCATCCAGCATATTGGCAACCATCTTCGTATAGCCGCCCACCGGAATCCCCTGATACAAAGCATTAAAATAATTGTTATCAAACGTCAGTCGAACCGGAAGCCGCTTAATAATAAAAGCCGGAAGATCCTTGCAATCGCGCCCCCACTGCTTCTCCGTATAACCCTTGATCAGCTTCTCGTAAATATCCTTGCCAACCAGAGAAATCGCCTGTTCCTCCAGATTGTGCGGCTCCGTAATACCGGCTTCGTTGCGCTGCTCCTCAATTTTCGCCGCAGCCGCCTCCGGCGTCACAACGCCCCACATCTTATTGAACGTATACATGTTAAAAGGCAGCGAATACAACTCTCCCTTATAATTCGCTACCGGACTGTTCGTAAAACGATTAAACTCCGCAAAACGCGTAACATAATTCCACACCTCTTTATTGTTCGTATGGAAAATGTGCGCACCGTATTTGTGCACATGGATATTCTCAATATCCTCCGTATAAACGTTACCTGCAATGTTCGGGCGCTTGTCGATCACAAGCACCTTCTTGCCGGCATCCGTTGCCTGTCTGGCAAATACCGAACCAAATAAACCGGCTCCTATAATTAAATAGTCGTACATATTATTTTCCTTCTATAGCTAACACGAGATTTACTCTCATACATGCTCAATATCCATTTTTCTTTTACCCTATTTGATACATCAATTATCATAGAAGATCTGAATTTACAGAAAAAATTTCACACACTCTATATCCGAGTGGCCAATGCCGGGAACTGATACTCCGAGGCTCTCTCAGGGTGTCTTCAGACAATTAAATAAAAAGTTTGTGGTGGTCTTTGACAAAATTTACTCTTGACAAAGGTCATTACATATCAGATTTTTATAAATAACACATTCACATAAAAATTTCATCCGAAAAAAATAGATGCTCTTGTTCAGCTTCTATTATTAATAAATTTGAATGCCAACACTTGTTAGAACTAGTCAAAATATATTGCAATAGATCATAGTTAATATTTCGTTTTTCCAAAAGGTTATTTTTAATGCAGACAATTTTTATAGACACCGGAATCATATTGGAGGACATGGCAGTAAAACATCCTATAAATCTACTCAAATTTCCCACTGGATTTATCATACTTATAAAAGTCCTCTCCCGTGAATCATTATTTTTCAAAGAAATATAAATAGATGTACTTTCAATATCACAACCTCCACAATAATAATATTCTGCGCCTCCATCCTCTCTTATATTATTATAAAATCTAACATTTCCATTTTTTTCAATATATAACTTTGATTTGATAAGCTTTTGTTTTATCCCTTTCATCTGAGAATAGTATAAAACTTGATACTCTCCAACATATTTCTCATCAATTGTTTCAAGTATTGAAATGTTTGCCGGATTATAAGGAATCCAACCATTTCTATTTTGTTCTAAAAATTTAACACTTAATGCCGCAGTTACTTGACAAGCTAATTGATCTGCAGTATTCCAAAATTCACAAGGCAATTTTTTTACTTTCTTCACAAATTTTCTTAAAGTTGCTTGTTGTTTATTTGTCTCCACTCCATATAATTCTTTTTTAGCATCATCAGCTATTATAAAACTTAAGACAGGGATCCCCTTAGACAACGCATAATCATACTCTTTCTCTGTATAACTAATTCCCTCCTCAAATAAAGTTCCACAATATCTACCAATAATCAAAACAAAATAATCTGACATGTCAATAGTATTTTTAATTTGGCACCATTGTTCCGCATTATCTGCGTGGAACATTTCCATTCCAATAGGGAAATGATAAAGTTTTAAAATTGCCTGTGTCACCTTTTGACGTTCTTCAATTAAATCTTTATATGTTGAGCTGATAAAGATTTGATATCTTTTTTTCATATTCTTCCTATAATCTTTCTATAATACACAACCCAAATGATTATTTGGGTCTCTCTGAGTCTCCATTCGCACTCACTATGGAGCATTTACCCGCTAACAGTGCGCATGCTAACGTAATGCTCTACATTCTTGTTGAAACCGCCCAAGCCAATCAACTGAATGTTTATGAGTACTTTGAGCTGCTACTCACCGAAATACCCGAACACACGAACGATACTTCTTTGGACTTCATCGATGACTGTTTTTTGCAGAGGCAAAATGTAGGTTATTGCAAAATGTCATGTATGTAGATTGTTGCAAACAGACCTTGCCAGCAATGTTCGGGCGCTTATCAATTACAAGCACTTTCTTACCGGCATCCGTTGCCTGTCTGGCAAATACCGAACCGAATAAACCGGCTCCAACAATTAAATAGTCGTACATTTTCTTATCCTTTATTTCCTTCTATTGCTAACATATAAACTTAGCCCATCATATATGAAAAACCAACATCACTGAACTCCAGACCAAGCTCCTGCTATTCCCACAATTTTGTTTATTTCAACGTCCTGCTCATTCACTATATAATACCCTCCTATATTTTTACCCTATATCGACTTTCCCCATTACTAGAATCAATATCCATACTTGATATACATCCTATTTTATAAGTTTCTATTTTCCCCCCCCCGATATAAATGCAACTTAACCAAAATTCGCTTTATTTCCTGCTTTAAGCAACGTTTAGGCCAAACACAGGCAACAGACCATCTAAAGGATTTTCCTCTCATAAAATTTCGAAAAAAGATGTCATGCTCTTTTGTCATCTCCGTTGGAAATCGTAACTGTGTATTCGGTATTTTGGCTTTTTCCAAATTCACATCTCTTAATTCAAGATTTGCCATAGATAGCAATTCCATTCCCTTGTTTGTTTGTGCCAATGCTAAAGAAATTCCTTCTGACTCCTCCTCATAAATTTCTGTTCCCCATGAATCCCCCAACGTTAAATCGCCCACTCTATTTCCCGTTGCATAATGGCAACTATAGCAATTGCGTGTGTAATCAATTCCCGCCAAAAATGCCATCGAATAAAAATCACTCACGCCATCAGGAACAATAGATTTAAGATCCGCTTCCAATCCAAATCGACTATTTCGCCGAAACAAAATTTCCTTCTGCTGTGTGATATCAACACCATACTCATACAAAGCCTTCTTTAGCAGTTTGATTGATGGAGTGCCATGACAAATAAGATCAATCGTATACAATTTTTCCGCATACTGATCTCCAATATAATTTTTCATAGAGGATACCTGACATGGAAGTCCTAAAAACAATACTTTTTCCCCCGCAACGAGTTGTGCTTTTACTTCTTTGTAAATTCCGCAGGGATTACTCTTAACATATTTCGATCCACTTACACCATTGAGTCCCTCAAGAGACTTTATAAGAACAAAGCGATATTCTCCGTCCATAAGTTTACAAGAGGCTACCACACCACCTTGCATTATAAAATTCCGAAAAATAGACGTTGCAAATCCTCCTGATGAACTTCGTTCTCTAATTAATTTATCAGCCCAGCCTTGATGCCAGCGTACAGGTTCATGCAAAGGTGAAGGGTGATTACATTGACACACATTACTACATGCATTGCAATGAATGCATGTCTCAGGATTAATATAAGCATTCATATGCTCAATATTATCCTGTATATTAATAGCGTTTACAGGACAAATATCAACACATGCCATGCAACCGGAACATTCGTTTTGTTTACAAACTGTATTCATATATGCAATCCTCACACTTCTATATCTCCATAAAATAACATTACTTACTTTTCAGTCGGTTCCATAATTTCATGATCAAAGTTCGGTTCATAATAACCGCATACAATATGGATATGAAACAAGAAAGACCAATACATATAAGATTTTTACTATAAAACAATGCGAATATAACAATCGTTGAAGCTATTGCAATTACAGTCTCTCTTCTATCTTCATTTAACTCAATATATTTTGAAACTTTCCAACGCCGATAGAGATAAATTAGGAAGTTGGCAACTAACGTAGAAATAGCTGCCGCATAAATTCCAAACTTATGTATCATCAATAAATTGATTGTCAAATTCAGAATTGCTGCTGTCAATGTTGTTGTTCCCATGATTTTTGTATCTTTATATGCAGTAAAAATTCCTCCATAAAATCCAGAAATATTAGCAAAATAAGTAGCTAACAAAAGAATTGGAACATAAAAAAGGGCTTCATAATAATTTTTATTTATCATAATACGAAAAATCAAAGGCATAAACGCACTCATTCCAAGAACAAGAGCATACATAAAATTTTTCAAGTATTTATACACGGCATTATAAAAATCATTTTGCGAATCATCACCCATTACCCTTGCAGAACTTTCTTTCCATGACTGATAAAAAAAACCATAAACAGTATCCATCAAATTAGGGAATTTGTAAGAAACAGCATATAACCCGGTCGCTTCGCTCCCCACCCAATTCATCAAAACAATTCTATCCGAAAGATTAATGATTGACCACGAAACTTTATTAGGAATCAGCGGAAGTGAATATACAATCATATCTTTTGCCATTTGTGAATTGACAATCCGAAAATCAAAATACCTCCACAAACGAATTCTAAAGATAAAAATAGCAGAAACAAAAAACTGGGTTAGAATAGATGCCATTAACATTCCACCCACCCCCATGCGAAGCGCAGCGATAAACACTACATTTAATGCTACTTGAATCGAACCAAGCGAAAAATTAAATAGGGCATATTGATCCGTTCTTCCTATTCCACGAAGTATCGCGCTAATCATTCCACTCATTACATTTAACAAAATATAAATCGTTGCATAGTAGGTATAATGATAATGTAACCCCTGCATTACCGGAATTCCAACCAAAGTAAAACATACCATTCCGATTAATACAATTACTAAAGCGGTCGATATTACTTTCTCCTTTTCCTCCTGTTTTTTGCAATCAATCAAAAAACGAAAAATAGATTCATCCATGAGTACCGAAACAAATGGGACACAAAATGTTGCAATGCTTAAAATGTAATCAAATGTTCCATACTCCGAGGTAGAAAGTAGCGCAGTATATAAAGGAAGCAGGAAAAAAGAGACCAACTTTGTACTAATATTTCCAATTGCTATAATTCCCGTATTTTTAATCAAACGTTTTTTTTCATTCATGTTCTGTATTCCTACTATTCCAGACTATTTTGCAAAAAATTTAAGGAGTCTTCTGCCATTTTCTTAATTGTTTTTTTCGTTTTACCATTTGACACCGATTCCATCCAATCTATATTTCCCAATGAATATAAATTTTTTTCCAAATTCAGCAGGTTTAATAATTCTAGCATTCTTGCTTGTGATCCACTTCTTGGGAACACACAAAACGGAACTTGAAAGTGTATAGAAAAAACTGTTGCATGAAATGAATTTGTAATAACATAAGAAGCATTATACACCATATCCAAAAACTCTTCCGGTCCTATTCCCAAACAATATTTTTGCCCTATAAATGCGCTAATTCTTCTTTGGGAAACATATTTGATTTTTAAATGTCTTTCCCGAGCGATCTTTGCTGCATACGAAACCAGTTCTTGTTTATTCTCCTTGTCATCCAAGAAATAAACAAAAATATAATTTTCATTTCGATTTTTTAAGTGAAAAGAATCAATATAATTTTCTGCATCCAAAAGAAACGTAGGATCAACCGTATGCAATATTTTCTTTTGTATTCCAACTTCATTTATCAAATAAGGAATTGTTTCACTTTCTCTGACCGATACAGCATCTAATCTTTCAATGTCATTTTTCATTCTTTTATAATACTTGTCCGGCACCTTTGCAGGCATACTTGGTGCATACGCAATTTTTTTCTTATTATCAGAAACAAATTCCAAAAAAAATTCTGGCACAAATGCTTGTGTACAATTGATATTCCAAATTTGATCACTTCCGCATATAAAAGCATCATAGCAATCATTTAATTCTTGCGGATTATCAACGCAGGCATAATATATTTTTTTAGAAATTTTTAAATACCTATCCCGGAATCGTTGAAATGCTCGCTTCCTCTTTAAATTCCACGGAAAATACAAAACATCCCCAAGAAAAGCCCTTGGGCGCTCTTTATAAATCTTTTTTCGAAATACTTTGTATTGTTCCGCATCCTTAGCATATAGAATGTTTACAATTTCAGGTTCATATCCCATATTCCGTAATACATCTTCCAACGCATACGCCTGTAATGCAGAGCCGAAATTATCTGCTGCATGAAATGTCACAATTCCTACTTTTTGCTCTATCACTTCTAATTTCCTCAACGAAAAAAATAATCAATATATCATATGATGCCAAATAGTTCTAAAAATCAACCAACTCACCACACTCTTGCTTATTTACTCTTCCTCCACTCCAGCTTTTATTCCATACAAAAAATAAAGCGCATTATAGCAATTAAATTTTGCCAACAGAAGAATTATTTTTGTTTTTAACCCACTATGATCACTAATCGACTGTTTGATTGCATTTTTAGTTAGAAAATATGTTCCAATATACTTTTTTAATTCTTCAAAATTTTTTTCCCCCCTATTATATTTGAGTTCATTTGATACGATTTCTTTTGCTGTTTTATACTTAATTCTATTAATGATCATTTCATTTTTTTTATCGATCATCTTAGAAGAATCTTCTAAGACTTTCTCCATTTTTTGGACATATTTCAACCTTTCTTGCAACAGATTTTCCTTATATAATTTCCCCGTTGCCGACCCTGTATTCAAACAATAATGATAATTATTGCCTTCCAAGAACTCTATATATGTACAATGCTTTATATACTCTAACAAAAAAATCTGATCTTCATTTAATGTCAATTCTTCATCAAAAAAAATATGATTTTTCAAAATAATATCTTTTCTAAAAAGAGACCTCCAGACAACCCCCATACTCATACTTGATAAGTCAGCCTCAACAAACAAACACTTAGGTTCCTTACAATCAGATATATGTTTTATCTTCTCCTCATTTACAGGTATTGCTTCCCCCTCATTATTTTCAAGAACATAGCCAGAGAATATGATATCCAAATTTTTTAATTGCATTTCTTGTAACATACGTGAATAAAATGTTTCACTAATATAATCATCTGGATCAAAAAATGCTATATACTTTCCTTTTGCATTCTTTAAGCCAATATTACGAGCACTACTTACCCCACGATTTTTTTGATGAATAGCATGGATATTTTTGTAATCATTTGCATATTCATCACATATTAGACCGCTATTGTCCTCAGAGCCGTCATCTACCAAAATTATCTCAAAATCATTTGTTTCGAAGTGTATCAAACTATCTATTCCTCTTTTTAGGAATCTCTCAACATTATACACAGGGACAATAATGCTTAACGTATTTTTTTCGCCTATATTACCCATATTGCTTTACCTCATTATTCAAATAATAGCACGCTAATATTAATCCCAAATTCAAAAATAAAGCGCTATACATATTTTCGCATATAGAATATAGTGTAAAAGCAAGGATAATATTAGCCTCCAAATACCTTTTTTCTATTCCAAATTTCCACATGCTCCAACAATACAAAATTGTAAGCAGCAGAAACAAAATAATCCCTTGCATTAAAATTACATACCATAAACTATTATCCAAAGAAAATGGTAATTGCTCTGCTTGTATATTTGTTCCAAATAAGGACCAATCAACATAATCAAACATTCTATGTGCCAAACTAAATCTTCCCGTTAAGGCATAATCGAGCGCAACAAGAGCCTTGCTTTTTCCATATGTATACACTGCAATCAAATCGAATAGAATGGCACCCATCTCTAAAAATAATAACGCTTTAGGTATTAATGATTCAAAAGACTTTCCTTTTGTTTTTTGAATCCAAAAACATACAAACAAAAACAACGTAATGCACACCAATCCTGTTCTAGATTTCGTATAATAATACAGGAGAATTGCTATTAATTCAAACGTCACTATTTTCTTAGTACTCTTATTTTCATCTAAGTAAATAATGCCACATATTATTCTAAAAAAAGCTGCTAACACACCATTAGGATGCGAGAAACCAAACGAATATCGCTCAACATCTATCATGTGAATACCTTCATATCTTCCTATAACATAGATGTTCTGTCCCTCTATAATGGAAGAAATAATTGTTAAAATGAAAAGTATGATATTACAATATGTCCAACATTTTACCAAAATTCTAACATTACTTTTCCTCATAGCCATTATAAAAATGGTAATAATAAGAAATGTTTCATCTCCTTTTGTATATAAAAGCAGAAGCGAAAAAACGAATGAAATCATAAAAACTATCCACTCATTTTTTCCGTATTTCGTACATGAAATTTTAGCAATCATGCAAACAATACCTATTACAACCATACTATTTGTAACAATTGGACTAAATTCTAATTGTAACGTAGATAAAAAATATCTTAGCGTCATAATGATTACACCTAAATATAACCAATCGCTTCTATTTACCTTAATTTTCATTATCGTTCCTTTATAATAACTGTCATAATAAATTCCGGACTTTTTATTTATCTTAATCCTTTTATTTTTAGATAAATTCTTCGAAAATCCGAAAATATTTGTTTCATTTTAACTTGTTCACTTTTCATTATCCCAAGTTTTAATTTACTAATCTTATTAACCTTTTCACATAAATCACCATCTATATTTTCTATAATCTCTGTAAATTTAAAATTAGCTTTCGAATCCCATACATTTACACTTATCATACTCATTTCAAGACCAAACAATTCATGAATTAATTGTTCAGTCTCTTGAATCATTAATTCAACTTTCTCTTTTTTTTCATAGTTTCCACATTCAATACACTCTAAAATTTTCTTATATTTTTTTTCGCAATCCTGTATACATATATATGGATACGTCCTTATCCTGTTATCGCCACTTTTTGACTCTTTATAATATAAATAAGTATCCACATTGGCATACATCATCTTAGGATTACAGCATAAAAAAGATAACAAAAACAGCGCATCTTCCCCACTTACCATTGTTTCATCAAAAAAAAGTCCATTTCTTTCTAAAAAATCTTTTTTCCAAAATTTAGCGTATGGTCCATTGATTTTTCCATCCATTATTAACCTTTTGAGAACCATATCATATGTTGTTCCTAACATTTTTCCCCATCTGCATTTATGTTGACCATCAACCAATATCAAATCTGTAAATACTAAATCTGCGTTTTCATAACCGTGAACAAATTGGTCAAACACATCTGTAATAATTGTATCATCGGAATCAACGAAATAAATATATTCCCCTTTTGCTTTTCTAATACCTTCATTTCTTGCAGAACTAACGCCACCATTTTTCTTTCTAAAGTATTTGAACCTTTTATGATTGTTTGAATAGTCTGCACAAAACTCTCCAATTTCTCCTTTTGATCCATCGTCTATCAATATACATTCGTACTCTAGTTTTTCAATACAATTTATAGACTCAAAACATCTCTCTAATATAAAAGGTTCCGTATTATAGATTGGCACAATAAAAGATAGCTTCATTAGTCCCCCTTATTTCTCGATAAAATCACTTTTTCTTTTCCATACATTATATATCAATATTCCAGGTAAAAAGGATATAGACACAAGCAGCTTAGTTTTAATATTACTATACAAAAATTTTGTCGTATATCCAGCAAATTTTCCGTACACAATATACTGAATTGCACCTTTTATGCGATATTTCCATTTAAGTTCCGGTTGCATAAACTCAATTGCCCTATTCATGCAACCAACTGGAGATTTAATATTATTAAATCTCCTATTTTTTGTAAGCCCATCTACTTGGTAACTTCCCACATAAACTACTTTATTAATATGAACCATCATATACTTTCTCGCCATTCTGATCCAAACAATATCTTCTCCAAGAAATTTTTCATCTTGATATTCCGGAAATGGAAACTCACGAAGGCACTCCGTTTTAAATACTTCAGCCTTATCCGCTTGGGTATCATCAGAATTAATCCTAGCATCTATGTATGATGCAATTCTTTCATCCGGAACAAACTTTTTCCCGTTTATCTTTCCATTTGGATAAGAGCGCAAAAAGGCATACCCACAAATATTGCTTCGATTTTCATATTTTCTATGACACCTTAAAATAGTTTCCACAGCATCAATCGTCAGTGTATCATCTGAATCCACAATAAAAGTCAATTCAGATTCAATTTTCTGAACCGCATAATTCAACGCAGTATGTTTACCACCGTTTTCTTTGTAAAAATATCGAATTGGAAAATCAGAACCTAATAGCCAAGCTTTCACAACTTCTTGTGTATTATCCTTACTCCCGTCATCTACAATTACCCATTCAAAATCTTTGCATGCTTGCTTTTTCAGTGAGTTGTACAGTTGCGGCAACATCCCCGCACGATTATATGTAGGGGTTAATATAGTTAAAAGCATCCTTTACTCCTTCATTTGCAGTTCAATGTCTGCATTTACAATTTCTTCGCCAGTTTTATACTTTAACTGCTCTTTACTGGCTTCACTCAGTCCATTATTAACAACACAATTCAAATCGCATGTGCTACATTTATCTAATTCCTCTTTTGTGACTTTACCATCACGATGATCTCGACAAATTTCAAGTTCATACATACTATATGGATGTTTTGTAAACAAAGCTTTAAACTTATGTATCAATACCCATGCGGCAGGCTTCCAGATGTATTTGTGCATAGCAGGAGAAGCGGAACCAATCATCCAACAATCTCGATCACAACAACGAACTTTTTTTCGAACCCTCTCCGCTTGTTCACTATGCCATAATTCATCCCAACTTTGTGTATTCAAATTTCCCATAACTTCTTTATCTTTCGTTCCATTACACGGCATGACATCGCCGTACGGATCGATAAAGAATGTATCAAAACTCATGTCGCAAGGCAACAAACGTTTTTGCCCATAAATGTAGTTGATTAAACCGTGGTTAAAATAGGCACGAAACCATTTTTTAGGGCTATTGCTCCGAAGTAATTCATTAACTAAACATTCAAAATTCTTAGCAACCATTGGACGATCATATATGATGTTCTTTGCCTCAACAAAATAGAAACTATTATGTAAAGAAGCAGTTGCAAATTCCATCCCCATCTCATCAGAAATCTTGTATAACGGAACTAAATCTGGCGCATTCTTGTCCTGTACCGTCATCCCAAATCCTACATCCTTCATCCCCATCTCACGCAATTTTTTTAACGTACTATAACCACGTTGATAGCCATTCTGCAGACCGCGAATCTCATTGTTAGTCTGCTCCAGCCCCTCAATAGAAATGCGAATTCCAATCTGCGGAAACTCTTTACATAAATCGACAATGCGATCCGTAAAAAATCCATTAGTTGAAATAACAATCCGATCCGACTTCTTGTACAATTCACGTACAATGTCCTTTAGATCCGTGCGAATAAATGGTTCCCCACCAGTAATATTTGTGAAATACATCTTAGGTAGCTTTTTGATAGTTTCAATACTAATTTCCTCTTCCGGCTTGGAAGGCGCTTTATAGCGGTTACACATAGAGCACCGCGCATTACAACGATAAGTAACGATGACCGTACCATTTAACTTCTTTTCTTCAGACACGATTAACTCTCCTAACTCTCTCTTTTAAGAATATTTCGATTTTATTTAAGAACCACTTGGCACATACCGAGAACACAACCGAACCGCAGATAACTGCAACAGCCGTGAAGATATATGCCAACAGACCATTTCCAAATAGATGAACAAGGTGTAACTTCTCAAGTACACGATAAATTACCATATGGCACAGGTAAATCTCGAAGCAGATACCACCGAGGAATTTGGCAACCGGATTGACCAATACCCCCCCTGTATTACATCCGAGAGTATACACCAAACTCACAAAACAAAAGAACAATATCGTAAGTGTAGACGCACCTATCGCAAAATAAGCAGCTATAGCAAAGAACATAGTTACACCAACGATCACTTTATGCTTCAGTACAAAATTACCCAACTCCTTTCGATAGAGATAACATAAACCTCCAACGATAAAATAGATTGCATCATAAATAATATTTGTTCTTGCGCTAAACTTAATTACATGATTTGCATCAAAAAAATAACTACTGCATACCCAATTAAATACCAGTGCTACTACTGCCACGCTCCACGCTCGCTTTTTGTTTCCAATTAGAAAACAAAAAAATGGAAATAACATATAGAACACAAATATAACAGCTAATGTCCAACTCACACCGATAACCGAAATATTTGCATTCGGTAAAAGTCCCTGACACAAAGTTATGTTTGCAAAAACTTCAAACAAAGATTCCTTACTCGGCGAAATTACAAAATCCAACGTGCAAAGCAATGCAAAATACGGCCAGATTTTGATGTACCGTTTCTTGTAGAAATCCTCTACACTAATTTGCTGGTCAATAATTCTCTGATAATAGCCGCAGCACATACCAAAACCACTGACCATCATAAAAAGGAAAACGAGGTTTGTGAAAGACGGAATAAGCCGCTCAAACACAAATCCTCCTATCCCATATTCTCCATTTACGAGGACATGCATCAGAACAATGCCTATAATAGAATATGCCTTCAAACCATCTATTCCCTCGTATCGCTCCACTTTTGTAGCCACAAGTTTCCTCCCCACATACCAGCCTTATTGATACACCGTTATAATTTTTTCACAATACTCATCAATGGTATCGAAGCTGATGTTCTTACAGTTCTTGCTATATTCTTCGCACAACTTCTTATCACCCCAGAGCTTCTCGATCTTCTGCTTCAGATCTTTAGCATTGCCGCTCTCAAACAGTTCACCGGTCTTGCCAACCTGAATCAGTTCTGGGATGCCACCAATGTTCGCACCCAGCACCGGCGTGCCGTACATCTGAGATTCCATCATGGAGAACGGACAGTTCTCATACCACTCAGACGGGTAGATGGAGAACCGTGCCTCACGGATCAGCTTCTCCAGTACCTCGCCCTTCTGGAAGCCCACGTTCTTGATGTTCTTAACACCATTCACCGTCTCTTCCAACGGTCCAGTACCGGCGAAGATGAACTGTACATCCGGCAGTTCCTTACAGACCTTGATGAGTGTGCCGATGCCCTTCTCCTCGGAGAAGCGGCCAAAGTAGAGGACGTAATCCTTCTTCTCTGTCTCTTTCCACTCTACCTTATCGATGAAGTTGTGCATTGCCACGGTCTTGGTCGCAAACAGCGGATTGCTGTCCATCTTGCTCTTCATGAACTCGGAGCAGCAGATCATCATGTCGATGTATTTATAAGTGCCTTTCCACTTCCAAAACTCTGCCTCCATCATGCCGATGGCACTTTTCGCAGTGGAACCGTGGATGCACTTGCCTTTCATGCAGTTCATGAAATGGCCGCCGAGGCACTTCTCACAGTTCTCATGTGTGATAGGGTTCTTTAATTGATGGTTCGGACAAACCAGCTGGTAGTCATGTGCCGTGAAGATGATCTTACAATCCCTTCTGGTCTCCTTGCGCCACTTCACGATTTCCAGAATGATGGAAGGTGTCAGCTGGTAGTTAAAATTGTTCAGGTGACAGACATCCGGCTTGAAGTCATCTAGTACTAGTCTTAATTTTTCTCTTGCTTCCTTGCTGTAGATGGTCTTAATCGGGTAAGTCAGCTTACTCAGTTTGCTGCCACCGTGGAAGTCCATGTCACTTGTGTAAGCATTGACACGGTTGCCCACGCAGCGGCCTTCGTGCTCCATTCCGAAGTACTGAACCTCAAGGCCATGTTGCTCCAGCACCTCACCAAGCTTAAATATGTACGTCTCCGATCCGCCGTTGGGATACAGAAATTTATTTACTATCAGTACCTTCATTATTTTCTCCTGTACAGTTTCATCGTTTCCTCTACAACATCATCCCAGTTGTATTTTTTACAGATAAAGTCAGCTGCATGCTTCTTCATTTCCATAACCATTTCAGGATGGTCACAGGCATCTTGCAATTTTTCTTGCAAGTCCTCTACATTCGACTTTTGGAAAATCAATGCCTTATCTTCCACAACCTCAGCGCACTCTGGAATGTCGGAAACCAGACAGCAGTTGCCGTAGCTCATTGCTTCCAGTAGACTTAGAGGCATTCCTTCCAGATCGGACGGCAGCGTGTAGATGTAAGCGTTGCTGTATAGTTCATCCAACATTGCTCCCTGCACAAACCCGGTAAAGAAAATCCGATCGTCACCCTTCGCCAGTTCTTTCAATTCCTCCATAAAGGAATCCGTATCACTGGAGCCGCCTGCGATAACCAGCTTTTTATCCGTCTTGACATTCTTGAAGGCCTCAACCAGATATCGAATCCCCTTTTCTGGCACCAGACGACCCAGGAACAATATGTATGAGTCTTTTTTCAGCCCGAACTTATCTGTAATCAGACTTG
>OMGH01000778.1_pt1 | contig 24001 bp, 20 predicted proteins | sample 1645841 | NCBI WGS metagenome assembly OMGH01 (sample SAMN00849584, study PRJEB25192) | human gut metagenome
GCTCAAAACGGTATCCCTACGCTTCCTAACTCCCAATCCGTCAAAATTGCCGTTATAACGGCTGTTGGCGGTAAGATATTTCTGCATAAGATCTTTGAAATCGTCTGCTACATCTACAGTTATGATATTGTCGGTATCATCGCCCTGCATACCCTCCCAGTACCAATCGTTAAAATCAGGGTCGGGAGATGCAGGTTCAGAATAGACCACCAGCCAATGCTCCTCGTCGTCAAATTCCGTCACATACATATCATAGGCAAAGTCCTCTAGCTTTGAATAGCTTCCCTGCCAATCCTCGTTGTTCACTGTCATTATCTCTACGGGTATACCGGTTTCATCGCGAAAATCATCTATTGCGCTTTGCACCTCATCAGGCTCGTCGATGACCCCTGCCGTATCCTTTATCTCGCAGTGATAAGATGGACTTGTATCCATTTTTTGTGGCTTATCATAGCACATGGCAAGAAGCATAATACCAAAGAGCAGGCTGACAGCACTGCCGAGTATACTGAAAAACTTGCCTGAAGCAGTCCCCTTGCGGATATCATAGTCGGCATAGACATAGACAGGATGATAGTTCTCATAGTATACGTATCTTCTTGCCCCGGGAAAGCTTGTGTGCTTTATGTGTTTAGCACTCGACCCTCCCGAGCTTGATGAAGAGCCGGAAAAGCCTGAGCCGCTGTGTGACCCTCCGCTGTGAGAGCCTCCCCCTGATGAATGTGGCATTTATTTTTTACCCCTTTTCCCTATACAAATCTATAAGTCTATCAATACTGCACACGCTCGGCTGTGTAGCCGTCTTTTTCAAGCAGGTCGATTATTCCTCCCTCGCCTGCATAGTGTGCCGCACCAACAACATAGAACACGTTCTTGCCCTGTGACATAAGATCCTCGGCAGCTTTTGCCATGTTCTTGTTTCTGTCATAGAGCATTTGGTTATTATAATCCTCGGCGATCTTTTTGTCCTCCTCGGTATAACCTGCAAGCTCCTCCTCGTTATCTTCCTCAAGGAAGGTTTCGATATCCCCCGACTTCCATGCGGTATAGAGATCTTCAAGAGCCTGCTTCTGGCTCTCCTTGGTTTCACCCTCGTAGCTTCTGAACATAAGGTCATATATATCGTCAGAAAAGTTTATGAGCAGATTCATCTGGAAATCAACCGACTCAACTTCATATATCTCCTTACCGTCTGCGTGGGCGGTGGTAAGAAGGAAGTTGTCAAGACCATTTTCCGAGTCAAAGCCGGAATCCTGAATAAGCAGGGTATCAAGAGTGCTTGAAACAGCCCATGGTCTGTAGACCTCCAGGGCGGAAATATCCATGCCCCAATAGCCGAGATATGTTTGCAGTGCTGAATATGCTTCCTCGGAAATATGCTGGCTGAGCTTTGTGTTATCATTATAAAGCATTTGCTTCATAAGATTTTTCATATACTCGCCGTCCTCGCTTGTGGAGGTTATATCGCACTCCACCGCAAGTATATCAGCATTATTATACGCATTCGTTACTGCCTCAGGAAGCGGATAGCACTCATCTTTCAGTGCATGGAAAGAGCCGAGCATCACCATTGTATTGCCCTCAGGTGAAGTCACTTTCCACATAGCAGGTGTTATGCCGTTCGTCTTTGTATCGTCCGTTACCGCTGATGAGCTGTCTGAAACACTGCTGTCAGGTGCAGAAGCTGTACTGCTCGCCTCCCCTGCGGTGGTTGTATCAGCCGTTGTGTCGGCTGTTGTAGTTGTGGCTGCCTTTGAGCTGCTGTCGGTCTGTGAGCTGTCAGGCACCGCTCCGCATGAGCATAGAAGTGCAGCGCACATTGCAGTGACTGTAAAAAGGCTCAATGTTCTATGTATCTTTTTCATGGTTTTATCTCCTGTCTTCATAGTTGTATGTTTCAGTATATCACACATCAAAGAAATTTTCAAGTATGGTTACAATTTTGTAATAGTCAGGCTTTATTCTCTCTTATACGCTTTTCTATCGTTTCCATATCTATGCCGTATTGTTTAAGGATAGTCTGAGCGAAGCTGTTGTCACGGGGCATTCCACGGACTATCTTATACTTTCGCTCTCCTGTTTCATCATCTGCGTCGGCGACAATGCTTGCAAGCTTTGTTCTGAGCGTACTGTCTTTATTAAGCTCCACGGTCTTGTATGCGATATCCACAAGATGTGTTGCAAAAACTCCTCTTACGCCCATTTTGCAGAATATCCTCAAAAGCTCGCAGGCGACTTCAACGCACTCCCTGGGGGTCGTGCTTTGGATAGACTCATTCATAAGAAGCAGGCTGTTTGCTGTGATAGTGTCGCTTATTTCACGGAACTCTTTTATCTCTGTGGTGAAACGGCTGGTGTCGATACCTGTTTTTTCCTCTTGTGGGAACTGAGTGTAGATATAGTCCACAAGAGATATTTCACAGTATGAAGCAGGCACATAAAGCCCTGTCTGCGCCATTATCTGACACAGACCGACCGCACGGAGGAATGTGGTCTTTCCGCCATTATTTGCGCCCGTCAGCACATAAAAGCCCTCGCTGTCACCTCCCATGGTGATATCGTTTGTGACAACGGATTTTTTCTCCTTGTGGTCAAGATTATATATCCTGGCTTCACGGAAATAAACAGGGTCAAAGATATCCTTTATGACGGCTTTTCTCTCACCTGCAGGAAGAATTTTCGGACGGCACATTTTAAGCCCCTGATCTTCGCAGGCTTCTATCACAGCCACTGCGCCCATGTAGTATTCAAGCTGATAGTCTATATAGCGCATATCGGCAATGCCTGCTTTCTGATACTCAGCAAGCACCTTATCTATCATTTTCACAAAAGTATCAGTAAGATCGCTAAGCTCGTCAAAAAGGGTCTTATCCACAGTGTTGATAAGCTTATCGTCAGACACCTCGCTGTCATTATACTTTTTTCTGAGATTTTTCACAACAGACTTATCGTTGAACTTTGCCCCATGGTAAAGTATCCTGTCAACAAGGGACGGTTTTATATCGTAACGCTCTTTTGAAAGCTCTATAATGCCTGCTGAAACAGGAACTAGCCTTTCATCGAGGTTTATAGCGACTGTAACGCTTCGTATGCGGTCATAGAGTGCCTTTTTAAGCTTCTCTATCTCCCCTTTCAGGGATATATAATGCTTGTCACCGTAATGCTCCTCAAAGAACGCAAAAAGCTTTTTTACGCCCTCTGAGCGTATCTTATCTTTCATTTTTCCATAAAAATCGTGCATTATCTCCATGCACTGTATGTAAGCGTCAAATCCACTTATGGCATCATCAAGCTGTGAAAAGCTGTCGGGAGTAGTAAGATTATAGATGTTCTTTCTGTCATTTTCCACCATGACGTTTATCACCTTGCGTATGGTGGCAGACAATGACGGAAGCCTTATGAAATCATCAAGAATATCAAGGCGGTAGTTTATTACCTCCTCATCGTCGCAAACCTCACAAAAAAGCCTCATTACACGATACTGGTAATGGGGCGTGATAAAATCAGCCACCTTTTCAAGTTCCAGATTGTCAACAAACGCTCTGGGGAGCTTTTCAAGGGCGGCAGCTCTTTTTTTCATTGCGTTGTGCTTTTCCACAGAGGGATAAAGCAGGTCAGCCACAGGGGCTTTCATATCAAATTCATCAAGTTTTGAAGCCATTTTCGTTTCCTCACTGGTCTTTGGCAAGGGCTTTCAGGTCTATTATTATGCCCACCTTTGCAAGAGCCTTTGACATAAGCTCTGCACTTAGGGGGTAGATATCAGTTTTTCCACACTCGTGGTCATACTCGTATCTGAAAAACTGCACATAGTTCTCCTGATAGTCCTCAGACGTATAAACTTTTCCCATAATATATTTATTTTTTATGGCATAATAGTTCACAGGCTTGAGCCTGAGAATAGCTTTCGGGTCGGCAGACATTTCCGAAGCGAGGGTATCAAAGTCCTCGTCAACGTAGTTTATTTTTCTGCACTTCATATCCTTTATTTTCTTTTTCAGAGGCGGCTCGCTCTGAGCCTGCTTCTTTTTGAACAGTGAAAACATTTTTACACACCAAGCCTCTCAAAAAGCTGTTTGCGGCAATCCTCTTCAAGCTTATCGTTTATAGGTGCAGGGATATACTTTTCGCCAAGCTTACGGCTCATGCAGTATGAAATAACATAGTCGCTGACCTTTGGATTTTTTGACAGGAGCGGACCGTGGAGATAGGTTGCGATAACGCTTTTTTCCATATAGCCCTCGGTACTGCTTTCAAACTCGTTGCCGTTGCCTGAAAGGACTTTTCCGAAGGGCGACTTGACGTTGGTGGTCTGTCCGCCATGGTTTTCAAAGCCTATGACCTTGTATTTTTCTCCGTCAAGCTGAGCCTCTATAACGATATTACCGATACATCTGCATCTTTTATCGGTAGACGCCACAGTATAGTAATCAAAAAGCCCCAGTCCAGGCACTTTCTCGCCGTTTGAGTCCTTATAATACTGACCCATGAGCTGATATCCGCCGCATATCATAAGAAAAAATGTTCCTGCCTTATAAGCTTCCATGATACTGTCCTTACAGGAAACAAGGTCATCTGCAAGTATCTGCTGTTCAAAGTCAGCACCGCCGCCAAGATAGATGATATCATACCGAGTGAAATCAGTTTCCTTGTCACCAATAAGATGCTTTGAAACTTCCAGCTCTATGCCACGCATTTTACAGCGGTAAGAAAGCACTTCAACGTTGCCGCTGTCGCCATAGAGGTCAAGCATATTAGGATACATATGAAGAATTTTCAGCTTTTCCATTTTACTTTTCCTCCCCGTTTTCTTTCAGGCTCTTATATCTTTTTATTGCGGCTCTTGTCGGCTGGATAGCAGTATAATTGGCTATGGCGAACTTATCCCCCTTTGTGGAGAAGAGTGACGCTGTTGCTTCGTCAAGATCAGGATAAACGAATATCTTGTCAGGGTCATAGCCTGAGCATTTTATTCTTATGGCGATATCATATGCTCTTGTACCAGAAGTCACAACTCGGTCAACATTATTGAACACAGAGAAGTTTATATCCCATATCCAAGAAACGTCATGGCCGTCTGCAAGGTTATCGTTAAGGACAAAAAGCAGTTCCTTTGAGCCTGCCTGCTCGTTCATCACACGCAGGGTCATGTTTGCGCCAACAGGGTTTTTGGCAAGATTCACAAGAAGGCTTGAGCCGTCAACCTCAAAGCGTTCAAGTCTGCCGTTATTCACCTCGAAATGCTCGAAAGTGTCATGCAATATAGCCTTATCAAAATTATAGAGCTTTGCGGCGGTATAGACAGCCGCCATGTTGTACATATAGTAGATACTGTTATGAGCGGTCTTATATGTTTCCCCGTCTGCTTCAAAGGACGGAACAGTCAGGTCAACGTTCTTTATCTCCACCTCAGGCTCGATATTGCCAAAACCACACTTTGGACAATGGAACTTGCCAATATGTGAATACTGATAATAGTCATAGACAAGCTCAGTATCGCAGAAAGGACAAAACTTGCCCTCGCCCACCTCATAAGGCTTATCCGTTGCGCCCTGATATCTGTCAACGCTGAAATAGTGGATATTCTTGTTATTAGGGTTAGCAAGTCCAAGTCTTGCCACGTTTGGGTCATCGGCATTGAGAACAACGTTGCCCTCAAATGTTTCAAGGAACTTTTTCACCTTGAGAATGAGTGTTTCCACCTCGCCGTTTCTGTCAAGCTGGTCACGGAAGAAATTCAGCAGAACAAGGGTCTGCAAATTGAGCTTTGAATAGACCACAGGAACGTGGGACTCGTCAGTTTCAAGCACAAGATAATCAGCGTGGACTCTTCCCCTCATATCGCAGTGATTGAGCAGGAGGGAGCATATTCCCGTATCAAGGTTATTTCCCTCAGGATTTGTGATTATCTTCTTTCCACCGCTTGCAAAAATATGGCTGAGATAGTTTGTAACAGAGGTCTTGCCGTTGGTGCCTGTGACAGCCACAATAGGACAATCCACCTTGAAAGCCTTCAGGCAGTCTTTATTTATAGTCCACAGCACAAGCCCGGGAAAGTTGCCTGCGTCCCTGCCAAGCAGGTGCAGAGTTTTTACCATAAGCTTGCCGAAAATAATGGTGAAAGCGTTTTTTAAACTCATTTATGTATCTCCTATTAAAATAAAGTCGTATAAAATAATAATAGACCATAACGCCCATAATGTCAAGCATTTTCGCACTTTGCAAACAAAAAAACACCGCACAAAGACGATAGACGCCCCTTGTGCGGTGTTGGCTTCTATATAATTTTTGAGAGAAAATCTTTCAAGCGCTGATTTTCAGGGTGTGCAAAGAACTCTGACGGCTTGTTCTGCTCGAGTATTTTTCCGTCTGCCATAAACAGAACTCTCGAAGCAACTTCCCTTGCAAAGCCCATTTCGTGGGTAACGACAACCATTGTCATTCCGTCGTTTGCAAGCTGTTTCATAAGTTCCAGCACCTCGCCCACCATTTCAGGGTCAAGTGCAGAAGTAGGCTCGTCAAAAAGCATTACTTCAGGGTTCATCGCCAGTGAACGTGCGATGGCTATTCTCTGCTTCTGACCGCCTGAGAGTCTTGAAGGATACTCGTCAGCCTTATCAGGCAGACCAACTCTTTCCAAAAGCTCCTCCGCCTTTTTATCGGCTTCATCGGCTGTCATAAGGCCAAGCTTCACAGGGGCAAGAGTGATATTCTTTTTTATTGTAAGATGTGGGAAGAGGTTGAAATGCTGAAAAACCATGCCCATTCTCTGTCTGAGCTTGTTCATTTCATGCTCGTTCGCCTGAGTGATGTTCTCGCCCTCGAAGAAAATATCTCCTGAGGTCGGCTTTTCCATAAGGTTAAGACAGCGGAGAAAGGTGGATTTTCCTGAGCCTGACGGACCAACGATAACGACCTTTTCGCCCTTGTCGATAGTTTCGTTTATATCTTTCAGCACTTCAACCTCGCCGAAAGACTTGCTGAGATGTTTAACGTCTATCACTTTGCGACAGCCTCCTTTCAAGCTTTCCTACCAGATGAGTAAGCACAACTACCATTATAAGGTAAATAAGTGCAACTGTTATAAGCGGCATGAATGCCGAGAACGTCTGAGAACGGATTATATCTCCGCCCTTTGTAAGGTCCTGAATTGCGATATATCCTGCAACAGAGGTTTCTTTAAGCAAAACTATGCACTCGTTTGCAAGGGCAGGCAGAACAGTTTTGAAAGCCTGCGGAAGAACTATTGATATCATTGTCTGACGATAGCTAAGGCCAAGGCTTCTTCCTGCTTCAAACTGACCGTTGTCAACTGACATGATACCTGAACGGACTATCTCAGCCACATATGCGCCTGAGTTCACGCCGAATGCAAGCACAGCCACAAGAGTCTTGTCTATGTTCACACTTCCAAAAATAACAAAATATGTTATAAGGAGCTGAACTACCATAGGAGTTCCTCTTATCACTGTAAGATACACTCTGCAAAGGGCGTTGAGTATCTTCATTTTGCCTGTCTTATCATGAGTAGAGCGGACTATAGCCACAAGAAATCCCAACACAAAGCCAAGTATGACCGCAAAGAAGGTTATGATAAGTGTTGTTTTAAGACCATTGGTAAGATAATGCCAACGGCTCTCGTCCAAAAAATTTTGCTGGAAATCGTCGATCAATTTGTTCAATTCAGCACTTCCTGTTCTTTATCAAAATAATTTCGGCTGCCGCTCTACGACAGCCGAAGTGTGAAAAATTATTTCTTTCTTACGATTATTACCTGACTTGATGATGTGTAAGTGTCAGAGAAAAGAACGTTTTTCTCTCTGTCAGGTGTAACTGTCATACCTGCAACGCCAACGTCTGCCTTGCCTGACTGAACGGCTGAGATGATAGAATCAAATGCCATATCGTCTATCTTAAGCTCATAACCAAGCTTGTCGCAAACTGCCTGCATCATATCAGCGTCGATACCAACGACCTTATCGTTCTCTTTGCTCTCGTATGGAGGGAACTCAGCGTTTGTTGCCATTACAAGCGTACCCTTATCTCTGCTAACATTATCAGGGGACTTGTATGGGTTCTTGCCAGCGTTCTCGCCAACGTAGTTTGCCTTGATAGCGTCAAGTGTTCCGTCAGCCTTAAGCTCCTTGAGAGCACCGTTGACAGCTGTCTGAAGCTCAGTGTTGTCAAGCTTCATAGCGATAGCGTATTCTTCCTCAGCAAATGGCTCGTCAAGTATTTCAAGATCGTCATTCTTCTCAACGAATACCTTAGCAGGCTCAGCGTCGATTATAACAGCGTCTATCTTGCCCTGCTTCAGAGCCTGAACAGCGTCAGCACCCTTGTTGTATTTTTCTACCTTAGCGTCCTTAACGTCCTCGGCATAGATATCGCCTGTTGTTCCAAGCTGAACACCGATAGTCTTGCCCTCCAGATCGTCAACGCTGTGAACTGTATTAGCAGGCACTCCGCAGCCTGCAAGCATTGTAACGCTCATTGCCACTGCAATAAGTCCTGCTGCAAATTTCTTCATAACATACATTCCTTTCAAAAATTGATAGCGACAGCCCTACGATACCGACTGTGCATAAACCTATATCATATATTATAACTGAACACACGGCTTTTTGCAATAGCTTTTATCAGTGATTTGATATATAAATTATGAATTTTTTGTTTTGCCAAACCATTTTAGTAAACACAAAAAGGTATCCACCCAATGGGGACACCTCTTTGTGAAAATCAGCTTAGAAATCCATTGTGAACTGAACTCTGTGGTTGCCGTCTGCGTCATCGTCTATCATTTCAGCTTTTACAATTTTGATAGGCGTAACAGGCTTTGACTGTGCGTTGTCTGAACCTGTTGTTCTCTCCACCTTGAGGAAGTCATCAACAACGTCCATGCCCTCTGTTACCATGCCAAAAGCCGCATACTGTCCGTCAAGGAAAGTATCCTTATCGCTGTAGCAGATAAAGAACTGGCTTGAAGCACTGTCCATATCATTGGCTCTTGCCATTGAAACAACGCCTCTTGTATGGCTCAGCTTGTTTTCAACGCCGTTTGCCGAGAACTCGCCCTTGATAGTTTCCTTGCTTCCGCCTGTGCCGTCACCGTTAGGGTCACCGCCCTGTGCCATAAAGCCGTCTACAACTCTATGGAAAGTAAGTCCGTCATAGAACTTTTCCTTCACCAGCTTCTCGAAGTTCTCGCAGGTTATAGGTGCGTCATTGGCATAAAGCGTGATAACAAACTTCTTGTCAGTGTCAGCCGCAGAGGTCTGTGATGAGCTGTCACCCTTATCTCCGCAGGCTGTAAGAACTGCGCAGGCAAGCACGCCTGCTGTGCAAAGAGCCAATGCTCTGAATAGCTTTTTAAGTTTCATTTTTATCGTCCTTTCGATCATTATTAATGGCACTTCTGCCTTTTCACTAGCCTATTATAGCACCTCACTGCAAAAAAATCAACATCAGACCATGTTTTTCACATAATTTTCATCATACGAAGCCTAAAGTTGGCTTATTTAATATTGATTTTTGGCTCTTAATGGAGTATAATTATAATGTTTTTTAAAGAAAAATATAAAAACTATGTTATGTATGGAGGACTGAACAAAATGGATAAGCTGAAAAAAGCTCTGCCCTTTATTATCCCACCTTTGGCTGTATTGCTCATAATGGGATTTGCTTTTTATCGGCATGGGCTTTACCCTTTTGGTGACGGCACTGTATCATGGTGTGATATGTCACAGCAGGTGATACCTCTGCTCACCGACTTCAAGGATATTTTCACAGGCAAGGACGGAATGTTCCTTAACTTCCACAACGCAGGAGGAATGGACCTGTGGGGCGTTTTCTTCTTCTTTATCGCAAGCCCCTACACCTTGCTTGTGCTTTTTGTTGACAAGGCTGACATCATCTACCTTGTGAACATTCTCACAGTGCTTAAAATGATGACGGCGGCTGTCACGGCGCAGATATATTTCCGCTCCTGTCAGAAAAAGCTCGACCCTTATATCAGTGCTGTACTCAGCGTCATATACGCATTCTGCGGCTATGGAATGTTATATTATCAGAACAACATATGGCTCGACATGATGTATCTTTTCCCGCTTCTTATGGTGGCGTTCAGGGAGCTTTTTGAGAAAAAGCGCATTATCCCATACACTGTCATGCTCACACTTATGATGATAGTGAACTACTACATCAGCTACATGATAGTTGTTTTCATACTGCTTTTCATGGCGCTTTGCTGTTGGCGTTACCGCAAGGAAGAAAAATACAAGGACGTTCCATGCAGTTTTGTTATAGGCTCGCTCCTTGGTGCATTGCTTTCGGCGGTGGTATGGATACCATGCTTCCTGCAGTTTTTGTCAAGCGGACGTTCAAAGTCAGTTATCGAACAGCTTGAGACTTCTTCATTCATCACAAACTACTACACGACCTTCTGCCTGCTGTTGTCAACGGCTTCGGTCATAGTGATAGTTGCGGTATTTCTTCTTGACGGCAAAAAGAGGAGCAAGCGTCTTAACACCGACCTTATAATGCTCTTTTTGATGCTCGTACCTATCTTAATAGAGCCTGCGAACCTTATGTGGCACACAGGAAGCTATATGTCGTTCCCATGCAGATACGCTTTCATCACCATATTCTTTGCACTTATCTGCGCAGGATATTTTCTTTCATCGGAAAACTCAGTGGCAAAAGGAAAGAAAAACTGCGACCACTTTGTTATCTTCCTGATACTTGCGGCACTTATCTACGGCTTTTACAACTTCTCTGAGGGCTTTGTTGAAAACAACCGCTCGGGAATATCAAAATACACCTCAAGCCTTTGGCAGGACAGCACCGCCTTTGAGCTTTGCCTTGAATTTTTCATTGTGGCGGCGGCATTTTATGCGATTGTCGTTCTGCTACACAAAAAAGGCTGGATATCAAAGAAGATATTTGCTGTCTTCCTTGCAATGTTCGTTGCGGCTGAGTCCTACGCAAACGTGAACATTTATATGGTATCCCCAAGCATGAACAATCCTCAGCGTGCGGCTAATCATCAGAAGATAATGGATCTTTCAGACAGGCTTGACGAAACAGAGGGCTTTTACAGAGTAAAGACCTCAAGCAAGCTTTTCGAGGTCAATCTGGTCGGCTCAATGGGCTACAATTCCCTGAGCCACTACACCTCCCTCACAAGCCGTGATTATATGTACATGATGAAGCAGCTTGGTTACTCCTCCTACTGGATGGAGGTAGGCTCATATGGCGGAACAGAGCTTACTGACGCTTTGCTGTCAGTAAAATATCTTATTGAAAAAAATACAGGCTCGGCTGACGCTGTATATTCAAACGATACCTACGAGATAGTGCCGACAGAATACTATCTCCCCCTTGGCATTGTGACCGACGCTGACCTGAGCGGCAGTGAGGAGCTTTCCACAGGCACAAGAAGCAACGTTCAGAAGAAGCTTTTTGAACAGCTTTTCGGCGGCAACGGTGACGAGCTTATCACAGACTACGAATACACCACGATCTACGGTGTGCAGGACGACAGTAACTTTAAGCCGAACTACACCCTCAACACCACAGGCGATGTAGCCTACATGGACTACAGCATAGATGTGACAGACAAGCAAACACTTTATTTTGACTGCTTCGACAAGCTTTCAAACAGCCTCAGCGAGGATATAAACGGAAGCTTCATGGTAACAGTGAACGGTCAGGTAAAGCAGATGGATTATCCGTCACAATCGAGCAACGGGCTTTTGAAGCTTGGGGAATTTGAAAATGAACACGTCAACGTGCGTGTGACCTTGAAGAAGAACATCACAAGCTGCCGTTCCTATGGCGTTTTCGGGCTTCACCACAATGTTCTTGAAAAGGCACTTGAGCAGGCACAGACCGCCGGTCTTACAGACAGTGACGGCAAGCTTTCAGGAAGTGTGAACGCAAAGGCAGGACAGAAATGTGTGCTTCAGATACCATATCAGGAGGGTCTGAAAATAAAGGTCAACGGCAAGGCTGTTTCATATGACAAGGTTTTCGGTGACCTTGTAAGCTTCGACTTGCAGGAGGGCGAGAACACAATAACTGTAACAAGCGTGCCAAAGGGCTTTTATGCAGGTCTTGCACTGACTATCGCAGGCATTGTGCTGACAGCAGGATATTTCTTCATAAGAAAGAAACTGAAATTCGGAGAAACTATGGAAGCCGCTGCACTTGTGGCTGTTATCGGTGCGGGAGCTATAGTGATCATAGTGGTTTATGTTGCACCTTGCATACTGAATATTTATAGCTGATAAAATATAACAGATATAAATAACATAGGGGCAAACAGCGTTCGCCCGCCTTGGTACAAGCATTGTAATTATAAAAATAAAAACTGCGGATAGCATTTTGCCGTCCGCAGTTTTTATTTTATCCGAATTTACTTATGCTCCTCCAGATACTTTTCAGTATCCATTGGATAGCATTTCAGGTTTGGAAGCTCGTCAAGGGTGAGAACTCTTTCGCTGTTGTAGATCTTGTTCCACTCGTCAAATGTGGTGTACTGATCTGAAAGCTGTTTATCCTTGATACAGAACTCGCCGTTCCATGTACTGAACCACGCCCAGCGTGTGCCGTCGTTGAATGCTCCGTCAGGGTCGAACATCGAGCCGTTCTCTGTCATTGCGATTATCTTTTTTGTCGATGTGCTTGACTTCACAAGGTCATAATACCACTTCTGTGAAGAGCTGTCCCGCTCTGCAGGATAACAGTCATAGCCCATGATGTCAACATACTCATCACCCGGATACCAGTCAGGATTCTGTGCGTTCCATACCCAGATGAGGTTGTTAAGACCATACTCGTTTGTGAACTTGTCATACATGAGCTGCCAAAGCTGAATGTATGCGTCCTTTCCTGCTGAACCCACCAGAACCATGCGTTGCCAGGATATTTAGGGTCGCCTGCCGCCTCGTGGAGAGGTCGCCAAAGTATAGGCACGTTTGCGTCTGCAAGCTCTTTAAGCACCCCTGCCATATGGTCAAGGTCAGCTATGATAGAATCGTAGCCCTCTTTGTCCTCGCCGCTGAGAGCCTTTGCAAGGTCGAAGTCTGTGTATTCAGAATAGAAGCCCTGCCACCATGCTCCGCCGTTCTTTTCCAGGTTTTTCTCAGGGGCATACCAATGCCAGCAAAGTGAAACTATTCCGTTTTCATTGTTGTACCAATCCATAGCCTGCAATGGCACCATATCTCCGCCGCCTGCGCCATGTGAAAGTGCGCTGTTTGAAAGGTTTGAAACGTCAAGACCAAGTATGGCAGGCGTCTTGCCTGTGTGCTTCTTTATCTCCTTGAACTCACGGCAGTCCCTGCCCTCGTTATCTCCTGAAAACTGACCTGAGATAGTATACTTGCCATAAACGTCTGTAAGGAAGTTATAAAGTCTTTTTGCCTCGTCAGAAGCGTTAGGGTTCGAAAGCTGATTTGATACCTCATACTGTGAAAGGTCGATAGCAGGAGCTGGGGTTATCTTTATCCTGTCGATATAGATATGACCATTGTCGCCCTTTATGCCTATCTTATGAGTACCCTCGTCGATAAGCACGTTTTCAGCCACAGTGTCGCCAAATTCTGTTGTGGTCGATGTGAAGTTCGTGAGTGCCGCACCGTCGACAGTGATAAGATTCGACTGACCCTCGCCGTCTGCTGCCATTGTGAGATTAATATTATAGCTTCCCTTTGCAGGAAAATCTATCTCGAACTCCGCCATATCTCCTGATGAGCCTATAGAAACGAAGCCGTCGCCAGAAAACTTGCCAAGAAAATTCTTATCAAGCACTGCCGCACCTCCCGAAAGAGTTCCCTCCTCCGCCTCGGATTCATAGCTGAAATCCTCAGGAACGTCATACTCTGTTGTTACGTCTGAAAGGTCGATGTTGCCCATATCCTCAACGACAGGGGCTGTTGTGGTGGTAGTTTCGCCTGCTGACGAACTGCCTGAGCTGCTGTTTCCTGTGCTGCTGCAGCCTGCCGCCGCACAAGCGATAAGCACTGCCATAACGGCAGCAACTGTTCTTTTCATTATTTCACGCATAATGTTCTCCTTATCATTAATATTTAAAATATTCAAATTTTTATAAAGCCAAACTTTGCGAAGCTCTCGCCTTTAGGCTTTATATTCCATACTTTTAAATATATCATATAAAAAACCATTGTCAATAGCCATTTTCAATGTTTAACATCATGTTCAAAATTGATAACGTTTACTTTGATTTGAGCTAAAAAAATATGAACCCAAATGGCATTGGGTTCATATTTTCATATAGAAATATATTATTTTCTGAGAAACGTTCTGTATACCCAACGGGTGAATTTTCTGGGAAATATAAACAAGCCAAGCTGGAGAGCGCACGGCATGAAAATGTCACGGAAGCCCGTATACCCTGAACGGTGTATTATCCACCTCACACGAATGAAAGCCTTTGTATGCTCCCAGCTTTTGCGTGTATCCACAGTATTTTCATCTATGCGGTAGCGCACAAGCACCTCGGGTATATTCTGCCCCTTTGCACCATGCTGTAACATTCGTGCGATAAACTCATAGTCCTCGCACATTTTAAGGTCACTGTAACCGCCTATCTTTTCCGCAAAGGACTTGCGAAAAGCCACAGACTGCCTGTTGAAAGGGTTGCGTCGTTTGGAATATGAAGCGATATCCTTATGCATGACAGGCACTTTTTTCACCGAAACTACCTCGTCGGTGTCAGTGTCGAACTCTTCCACATATGTGCCGATGATATCAAGCTTAGGCTTCACCGCAAAAAGGGTCATCTGCTTCAAGCAGCGGTTAGGGAGAGATATATCGTCGCTGTCCATTTTCACGATATAATCGCATTTACACGCCTTTATGCCCTCGTTGTAAGCCTTTCCAACGCCCACGTTCTCGTCTATCTGAACGATATGGAAAATATGCTTGAACTCGTCCTGAAAAGACTTCACGATAATATTAAGCTCGCAGGTGAGCTTGCCGTCGCACACAAGCACGAAGTCAGAGGGAGGATATGACTGCATGAGCATAGACTCAAGACTCTCGTTAAGGTTCTCAGGAAGCTCACGGTCATAAACCGACATAAGCACACTGTATTCAGGCAGCGTATATTTCCCAACACGATACGTCATAAAATCCCTCCCCCGCATTATTATCAACTCAATTATACTATAACAGCTCCAAAAAGTCAACTACGACCAACAAAGCATACTATTTATATAGTACAGACCAATACACAAAAAAGACCGCCCCATTCGGAACGGTCTTGTAAGCTACTTTGAAAAATTAGCCAAGCTTCTTAGCAAGCTGTGATACCTTTCTTGCAGCAGCATTCTTATGCATAATGCCCTTTGTGCAAGCCATATCTACCTTCTTGATAGCAGCTCTTACTACTTCTTCCTTGTTTTCTGCGTTCTCAGCTACAGCAGCGTCAGCCTTCTTGAGTGCAGTTTTAAGATCAGACTTTACAGCCTTGTTTCTCATTGTCTTAGTGTTGATAACCTTGACTCTCTTCTTAGCGGATTTAATGTTTGGCATACCGACACCTCCCTCATTCTGTATAAATTTGCACTTATTTGCACAAGCTATCCGCAGACTGAGAGGAAATGCGGAAAGCCCTTTAAACAAGCCTTGTAAAATATTTTACCACATTTCAAAAGAAATTGCAAGGGGGTTTACTGAAAAAAATATAGAAATTTTGCAGTCTAAATTGTAGGAACACACAAAAACTTACACGATATCACAGAAAGGTGAATAAAATGAGCATTAGAACGGATATGGCGGCGGAGAGCTTTTCTCAGGCAGGCGGTGCGGAAAAGCTTCAGGGAGTGAAAGTTAAAAACAAGGTTATTGAAAACGCTAGGCTTGAGGTAACGGACATCACCATAGAAACACAGGAAGCCGCCGAAAAGCTTGGCAGACCTGTCGGCAGATACATCACCCTTACCGCCACAGATTCAACATTTGATATGTACAGCGACAGTTTTCATGAGCGTGCAGAAGTCATAGCAAAAGCCATAGGGGAGCTCTGCGGTAGATGTGAACGTTTTTTGGCGGTAGGGCTTGGGAACTATGCCCTGACTTCCGACGCTGTTGGTCCTCTTACCGCTGAAAAGATCTTCGCTACCCGCCACATAAAAAGCCTTGCAAAAGAGATTGATACTGACGATCTGGGCGAGGTCACAGTGATACAGACAGGAGTGCTTGGAAACACGGGAATAGAATCCTCAGAGCAGGTAAAAGCAATTGCAGAGCGTGTAACACCGCAGGCTGTTATTGCAGTTGACGCACTGGCTTGCAGCGAGCTTTCAAATCTTGGCAGGACAATACAGCTTTGCAACACCGGCATTTCTCCGGGAAGCGGAGTCGAAAACGCACGAAAAGAGCTTTCGCTTTCGACCCTCGGTGTAAAGTGCATTGCCATAGGCGTGCCAACGGTCATAGACCTTTGCACTGCCGCACAGCACATTTTCGGTCAGACCGCACCTGAAAGCTCCGAAAACATCATGGTCGCTCCGAAAACTGCCGACAAACTTTCGGAAAACTGTGCAAAGCTCATTGCAATGGGCATAAACCGTGCCGTTCACCCTGCCCTGTCGCAAGAGGACATTCAATCTCTCACCTGCTGACAAAAGACAGGTGGTACGGTAATGTAAAAGCTGTATACAACAATTGTAAACTTTTTATTAATATGTATGAGTGAAATTGCGAAAACGTTTTCTGAAAACGAATACTCACACAAATTCAACACACCTTTGTCATAATCAACAAAAACGCTTGAGCTTTATATTGCAAAATGCTGATTGACTAAATTTAAACTTTTTGTTATCATTAGTAAGGACGAAAAATAAGCGTTATGGTAAGCGTTGTCGGGTAACAATGCTTGTCGATCGTAACAGATGAACGTTTTGGGTAAGGAACATTCGTCTATTATCAAGGAGGTTACTATAATGAAAATGGCAAAGAGAATTTTCGCTGCTGCTTGTGCGCTTTCACTGGCTTGCAGCATGGCTGCTTGCGGCAGCTCATCAAGTGACAGCTCATCTTCCAAGAAGGAAGCTAAGGCTATGACAGATGATCAGAAGGAGCAGGTAAATGCACTTCAGGATAAGCTCCCTGACATCGAGCTTTCAAACAAGACAATCAAGTGGATGGCTCACTATGACATCAACCCTAGTGATGGTAAGTCAGAATCACCTGCTATCTCACTTTTCCAGACTAAGTACGGTGGAAAGATCGAGTACGTTCAGACAACTTGGGATAACAGATATACTGATCTTGCTAAGGCAGTTATGGCTAACGACTCACCTGACTTCTTCCCTGCTGACGACATGGACGCATTCCCTAAGGGTGCTATCAAGGCCATGTTCGAGCCTATCGACGATGTAGTTGATTTCAGCTCAGACATCTGGTCATCATCACAGACACTTAACGATTCATTCGTATTCAACGGCAAGCACTATGTAGCTGCTATCGACGTAAGACCACAGTATGTTTGTGTATACAACACAAAGACAATATCAGACTTTGGCTATGACGATCCTGCTGAGCTTTACGCTAATGACGAGTGGACATGGAGCAAGTTCACAGAGATGTGCCTTGACTTTGCAGACTCTGAAGCTGACAGATATGCTCTTGATGGTTACTGGTACGGCAAGGCTCTTAACGATACTTGCGGTTATCCACTTATCGGTCTTGAGGACGGCAAGCTTGTAAACAACATGGGCAAGGCTGAAGTTGGCACAGTTCAGGATCTTATGTACAACCTTGAGAAGAACAACGTTGTATTCGACAGATCAAGCAACAACTGGAATACAAGAGGTGACGGAGCTAACGGTGAAGGTCTTGGTTCACAGCTCACACTGTTCATTCCTATCGGCACATGGGCTCTCGAGGATACTCCTGAAAAGACTAAGACATTCGGAAGCGTCAAGGACGGCGAGGTTATGTTCGTTCCAATGCCAAGAATGGACGATTCTGACAAGTACTATGTATCTACAGGTGTAAACGGCTATCTCCTCTGCAAGAACGCTCCAAACCCAGACGGCTTCAATGCGTACGTAAACTGCTGCAAGGTTGCAAACTCTGAGGTACAGAACATTACAGAAGAACAGCTCAAGAACGACTACGGCTGGTCAGACGATATGATCGAGATGCGTAAGACAATTTACGATCTGGCTAGACAGAATCCTGTATTTGACTTCCAGGACGGCGTATCTGCTGAGCTTTCAACACTTATGCAGACAGTAAACCAGGCTACAATGATAACAGGCGGCGGAGCTACTACATGGACAGAGTGCGTTGCTGAGAACCAGAAGGCTGTTGATTACATCATCAAGGAAGCAAACGCTAACGTTGCTGAATAATTCAGTATTTTCAAGCGGGACGTTCATTCGTCCCGCTTTTTTATTGCCTTTGTATTTGTCACGAATTTGTTAAATATATTTGTACGCAAAATGCACAATATAAAATACATAAATTTGTGCAAGAATTTTACGGATTTTTATGTACAAATCACAAAAAATATGCTATAATAAATGTACGTTAAAAAGAATATATCAAAGAAGGGAGATATGTTTTATGAGATCGATTATTACTATCAGCCGTGAATTTGGCAGCGGAGGACGTGAAATAGGCAAGAAACTTGCTGATGATCTGGGCATACCTTTCTATGATAAAGAGCTTTTGGAAATGGCTTCAAAAGAGAGCGGTATATGTCAGGAGCTTTTTGTTAAGAACGATGAGTCCTATACTAACAGCTTTCTTTTCTCACTGGTCATGGGTAACTACCCTGTAAGTGCAGACGGCAGGATCAATCCTGATATGCCGCTGAATCACAAGATATTCTTGGCTCAGTTTGAAACTATCAAGAACATTGCAAAGAAGGGTCCTTGTGTTATTGTAGGACGTTGTGCTGACTATGTTCTGAAAAATGAGCCTAATATTATCGACTTCTTCATTTCCGGCAACACTGCCGAAAAGAAAAAGCGTATCCTTGAGAGATACGATATTGAAAAAAACAAAGCTGAGGACTTTATCCGCAAGACTGATAAGCGGAGAGCTTCATACTATAATTATTACACCGACATGAAGTGGGGCGAAGCAAAGAACTATGACCTTTGTATCAACTCGTCCAAAACAGGCGTTGACGGTGCTATCAAGCTTATGAAAGCTTATATCGAAATAAAAGAAGCCAACGCTGATAAATAGGAATTTTTCGTTTTAATTCATTTTACTTTCCTTACTACGAAAGAGGGCTGACCATAGGGTCGGTCCTTTTCCGTTTTATGAGAAGTTTTATTACTCCAGCTTAAACAAAGTGTAACCAATATGTTATTGACAATAACAAGCAAATATATTATACTGTATAAAAGGGCAGAAGCCCGTCAAAAAAATAAAAAATACTGCAAAAGGAGAAACAGAAAATGGCTGAAATAAAAGTTATCACTATCGGCAGACACTATTGCGCAGGCGGTTCGACTATCGGTAAGCTTGTGGCTGAAAAGCTTGGTATCCCATGCTATGACAGAGAGATAATCGACATGGCGGCACAAAAAAGTGGCATTGCAATGAGCGAGATACAAAAATACGAGGAAGCCGCTCTGAGCATTCTCAAAACACCGATAAATCTGTTTTCAAAGGAGAAAGAGTATCCTATAACAGAGAAGATATTCGCCGCTGAAACAGAGGTAATAATGGAGCTTGTTTCAAAGGGAAACTGCGTTATCGTGGGCAGATGTGCAGATTTTATACTGAAAAACAAAGTCAAGACGCTGAATGTCTTTATTAATGCAAGCTTTGAGAAGCGTCAGGAGTGCGCAATTGAGAAGCACAACATCTCCGAGGACGAGGTAGAAGCAAGGCTCAAAAAGTATGACAAAAAACGTGCCGACTATTACAACTCCAACACCAACAAAAAGTGGGGAGATATTTCAAGCTATGATATGTGCCTTGACAGCGGCAGGCTTGGCTACGAAATGTGCGCCGAGATAATTGCTGACACTGTGAAGCTTTCAAGGGAGAAATAGGGGCAATATTTTATTGGGAGCGATAAAAATGTCAAAGGATAAGGAAGTCAAGACTAACGCCATGCGTATTCTTGACAGAAATAAGGTAAAATACAAGGTCAACACATACGAGTGCGACGAGTTTATCGACGGCATACACATTGCAGATATGCTCGGCCAGCCATATGAAAGCTCGTTCAAGACCCTTGTGACAGTGGGAAAAAGCGGAAATTACTATGTTTTCGCTATCCCTATCGCAGAGGAGCTTGACATGAAAAAGGCGGCAAAGTCTGTGGGCGAAAAGTCGGTCGAGATGCTCCATGTGAAGGATATAAACTCTGTTACGGGCTACATTCGTGGTGGCTGTACACCCCTTGGCATGAAAAAACAGTACATGACGGTAGTTGACAGCTCTGCGGAGCAGTTTGAGGAGATAATCATAAGCGGCGGACGTATCGGGTCGCAGATAATGCTTTCTCCGAAAGACCTTATCAAGGTCACAAGGGGCAAATTTGAGAGCATAACAATGAGTGAATAGACAAAAAAAGAGAGCCGCTTTGGCTCTCTTTTATTTTGCATTTATGTTGATATATTCGGGCTTTGTCTTTGAGTACATTATTTTCTGGCTGGAATAAAGTCCGTAATAGCCCGAAAGCATATAGCTTACTCCGCAGGCAACCGCAAAAAGCACAAGCCCACTTCCACCGAAAAGCTCATAGCTGAGAAGTATGGAAGCCACAGGACAGTTCACAACGCCACAGAAAAGTGCCACAAGACCTATAGCCGCACCGAATGATGGGTCAAGCCCCAAAAAGCCTGCGGCTGTACAGCCGAAAGTTGCTCCGATAAAGAAGGTCGGGACTATCTCACCGCCCTTGAAGCCTGTATTTATAGTTATGGCGGTGAAAAGCATTTTCAGAGCAAAGGCTTCCGGGTGCGCCTTACCTTTCTCTAAAGCCGCCACAATAACGTCTACGCCTGCTCCGTTGTAATCCCTTGTACCTACAAGCAAAGTCAATGCAATGATCACAACGCCACCTACAGCTATCCTGAGATAGGTGTTAGGCAGATACATCTGAAATCTTGAATGTGAAAACTCCATTACCATGCAAAGGAGTATGGATATCACCGCACAAAGAGCCGCAAGCGCCGCTATCTGAGTCACAGACACAAGGGAAAGCCTTGGTATGCCCGTTATGTTGAACTTTGTTGGCGCAAGCCCTGCCAACAGTGATATTTTATATGCGATAAGCGAGGAAGCTATGCAAGGCACAAGACCCACATAGTATATAACGCCCACGCTTATTACTTCCATAGCGAAAAAAGTCGCAGTCAAAGGCGTGCCGAAAAGTGCGGCAAACACTGCGCTCATTCCGCACATTATCACAAGGCTGGAGTCTTTTTCGTCAAGCTTTAAAAGCTCGCCTGCCTTTGCGCCAATGCTTCCGCCAAGCTGCAAAGCCGCACCCTCACGTCCTGCCGAACCTCCCGTAAGGTGGGTGAGTACGGTGCCTAGAAAGATGAGAGGCGCCATAAGCAGCGGCACTTTGATGTTTCCACGAACAGAGCTTATGATAAGATTTGTACCGGTCTCCTCGTCCACCTTGCAGACACGATAGCTGAAAATGATAAACAGACCTGCCAACGGCATAAGATACAATGTCCAGCTATGACCCTCACGAAAGCCTGTGGCAAAGTTTACCGCCATATGGAACAGCGAGCCGATTATTCCACCTATTACACCCACTGCGCAGGCGATAAAGACCCACTTTGCAAAGGCTATGGAGAATTTTTTCACCGTCCGCATTTTGCTTTTTATAAACTCACTGCTTATTTTCCTCACCCCTTTTTACAGAAAAACAACGGGCGACATATGCCGCCCGAAATACTTGAAATACAGCTCCACAATAATGGGACGTCGCATTTCTGTGAAACAGAAATTCAGCCGTTCCACTACAAGATAATATGCTAAATTATACCTCAGCGATTACCTCTACCTCAACGAGAACGTCCTTTGGAAGCTCTTTTGCGGCAACGCATGAACGTGCAGGCTTTGATGTGAAATACTCGCCGTAAACTCCGTTAAATGCACCGAAATCTGACATATTCTTAAGGAAGCATACTGTCTTTACAGCCTTGCCGATAGATGTTCCTGCGGCTTCAAGAACGTTTGTGAGATTCTTGCAAACCTGATGTGTCTGCGCCTCGATAGTTGTTGCCTCAACATTGCCCGTTGCAGGGTCAATTGCTATCTGACCTGATGTGAAAACAAAGTTTCCTACCTTCATTGCCTGTGAATATGGACCAATTGCGTCCGGTGCGTTCTTTGTGTAAACAACTTCTGCCATTTTTATCTACTCCTATCTTAAAATTACTTATTGACTATCTTAAAGCCTGCGGCTGTAAGAGCCTGTCTTATCTCTCTGATATGATCGAAGTTTCTTGTTTCAAGAACAAGTCTGAGCAGGCAATCTGTGATATCGCTGTCCTCGCTCGCTCTCTCGTGGTGAACAGAAACAACGTTTCCGCCAAGCTTTGAAATTATCTCTGAAACATCTCTCAGCTGACCAGGTCTGTCCTCAAGCTGGATAGTAAGAGTATCAGATCTGCCAGACTTGAGCAGACCTCTCTTGATAACTCTTGAAAGTATAGTTACGTCTATATTTCCGCCTGAAACAAGGCAAACTACCTTTTTGCCCTTGATGTCAGGTATCTTATTGAACATTACTGCGGCAACAGGTGTTGCGCCTGCGCCCTCTGAAACGAGCTTTTGCTTCTCGATAAGGTGGAGGATAGCTGATGATATCTCGTCGTCTGAAACTGTAACAACGCCGTCAACATACTTACTGCAATACTCAAAGGTATGCTCGCCGGGCTCTTTTACCTTGATTCCGTCTGCGATAGTGTGAACGCTTTCAAGGCACTCTATCTTGCCGTCTTTAAGTGAATTTACCATTGAAGGTGCGCCTTCAGCCTGAACGCCGTATACTCTAACGCTTGGCTTGAGCTGTTTTACAGTGAATGAAACACCTGAGATAAGTCCGCCGCCGCCAACCGGAACAACGATAACGTCTGCGTCAGCCACCTGACTTAGTATCTCCAGACCGATAGTTCCCTGACCTGCGATAACATTCTCGTCATCGAACGGGTGAATAAATGTATAGCCGTTAGCGTCACGAAGCTCGATAGCCTTTGCATAAGCGTCATCATAAACGCCAGGCACAAGACATACCTCAGCACCATAGCCCTTTGTTGCCTCTACCTTTGAGATAGGTGCGCCGTCAGGAAGACAGATGATAGACTTTATACCATTCTTTGTTGCGGCGAGAGCAACGCCCTGTGCGTGGTTTCCTGCCGAGCAGGCGATAACACCGTGTGACTTTTCCTCGTCTGAAAGCTGTGATATCTTATAATAAGCTCCTCTTACCTTGAAAGAACCTGTTACCTGAAGATTTTCTGTTTTCAGATAAACGTCACAATCAGGGTTTACCTTTGGCGCATGGATACACGCTGTTGGTCTGATGACCTCTTTAAGCACGTTTGATGCGTCAAAAACCTTATCCAATGTAAGCATAAAAAACAACCTCTTTTTTCTATGTAATAAAAAAAGCCCCCGCCTGACTAGAGGCGAAGACATAATATCTCCGTGTTACCACTCTGATTGCAGACCAATGAGCCTGCCACTCATATCTCTTTCTAACGGTGAGAGACCGTATCCGCTTAACACATCTGCTTAGGCGGATCAGCTCAGAGATGATCCTGACGGCGTTATCCCTGCGGACTTTCACCAAACGTCCGCTCTCTGCGAAGTATTCGCACCGTCACCTTTCTCGTCACAGCCTTTATGATATTCAATACAATCATTATATCACCATAAATATGAATTGTCAACAGCAATAAAATGAATTTTTCTCTAAGACTGTAGTGCTACAATAGATATTGGACAAAATTAAGAAAAAAGAAAAGAGAGATAG
>OMGH01000779.1_pt1 | contig 23965 bp, 16 predicted proteins | sample 1645841 | NCBI WGS metagenome assembly OMGH01 (sample SAMN00849584, study PRJEB25192) | human gut metagenome
ACTCGTTGAAGTAGGAATGGAACATAGAAGTTTATAACTTTTTATAAGTTTTCTGTAACGGAAACAACAAGATGAAACTGTTAAGTATTGCGATTCCATGTTATAATTCAGAAGCTTATATGGAACATTGTATCAATACACTGCTTACAGGTGGTGATGAGGTGGAGATCATTATTGTAGATGATGGTTCACAGAAGGATCGTACACCGGAAATTGCCGATGAATATGAGCGGAGATACCCGGGGATCTGTCGTGCAATCCATCAGGAAAATGGTGGTCATGGAGAAGCTGTCAATGCAGGAATCAGAAATGCTACAGGATTGTATTTCAAGGTAGTGGACAGTGATGACTGGGTAAATAAAGAAGCGTATGTACAGATTTTGAAAACTTTATATGAACTGCTCAGAGGTCCACAGACAGTTGACCTTCTGATCAGTAATTTCGTATATGAGAAACAGGGGGCAACCCGTAAGAAAATCATGCAGTACCGGAAATGTCTGCCACAGGACAGAATATTTGGATGGGAAGAAGTGAAACACATGCCGAAAGGTAAATATCTTCTGATGCACTCCATGATCTATCGTACAAAACTGCTTCATGAATGCAATCTGGAACTGCCGAAGCATACATTTTATGTAGATAATATTTATGTATATTATCCGTTGCCACATGTACGTACACTTTATTACATGAATGTAGATCTTTACAGATATTTCATCGGACGTGAGGATCAGTCAGTCAATGAGAAGGTGATGATCAGCCGGATTGACCAGCAGATCCGTGTGAATAAGATCATGATTGACGATGTGGATCTGAATAAAGTGTCCAATTATAAATGTCGGCATTATATGATAAACTATCTGGAAATTATCACGGTTGTCACGACGGTTATGCTGCTGCGTTCCGGTACAGAAGAAAACCTTGAGAAAAAGCGTGAATTGTGGCGATATATCAAAAACAAGGATATCGGCCTGTTTCACCGCCTGCGCAGAGGCATTATGGGACAGACCATGAATCTGCCGGGAAGAAGCGGAAGAAAAATTTCGGTTGCGGCATATCGTCTGTCGCAAAAAGTGGTTGGATTTAATTAAAAAAGTTTACTGTCTTGTCACCTGTAAAGATATGTGCTATACTGCATGTCAAACACTATTGAAATATACATACAGAAGGTGGCAAAAATGAAAACAGATATTCTGATCGTGGGAAGTGGATGTTCCGGTTTATACTGTGCATTAAATCTTCCGCGGGAGAAACAGATTACAATTATTACAAAGTCAGATGTTAAGAGCAGTGATTCTTACCTTGCACAGGGAGGAATCTGTATGCTTAAGGATGACAGTGATTATGACAGTTATTTTGAGGATACGATGAAAGCGGGACATTATGAAAATGACCGGGAATCCGTATCGATTATGATCCGTTCGTCACAGGATGTGATTCATGACCTGATCGGATTTGGCGTGGATTTTGCCCGTGACGAGAATGGCAATCTTGCATTTACCAGAGAGGGAGCACATTCGGACAAGCGTATCCTTTTTCATGAGGATATTACAGGAGAAGAAATTACAAGCAAGCTGCTTGCAGTTGCCCGCAAGTGTCCGAATATTACCATATTGGAAAATACCAGGATGGTAGATATTGTGACGAAGGATAACTGCTGTTACGGAGCCGTAATCCGCAGGGAGGACGGTACAATTGAAACGGTGGAAGCGGAGCATACCGTCTGGGCATGTGGAGGAATCGGAGGATTATATCGTCATTCGACCAATTTCCGTCATCTGACCGGAGATGCCCTTGCACTTTCCATCAAACATGGAATCCGTTTGAAAGATGTGAATTATGTACAGATTCATCCGACCACATTCTATTCGCCGGACGAAGAGGAACGCAGTTTTCTGATTTCGGAATCTGTCCGCGGAGAAGGGGCAAAGCTTTATGACAAGAATATGAAACGGTTTGTCAATGAGCTGCTGCCACGTGATCTGCTGGCAGAAGAAATTTATAAGCAGATGGCAAAAGATGGAACAGATCATGTATGGGAAGATCTGCGTACCATTCCAAGAGAAGAATTGATGGAACATTTCCCGAATATTGTGGAACATTGCCGTGAAATGGGGTATGATGTAACCAAAGAATGCATTCCTGTGGTACCGGCACAGCATTATTTCATGGGTGGGGTATGGGTAGATCACGAAAGCCATACGTCCATGGAACGTCTGTATGCTGTGGGAGAGACGGCATGTAACGGAGTACACGGAAAAAACCGTCTGGCAAGTAATTCCCTGCTGGAAAGCCTTGTATTTGCAAAACGGGCGGCAAAGCAAATAAGTGAGCAGAAGGAAACGATTTCCACAGAACCGGAACTGTTTGCGGCAATTGACCGGAGTATCTATGCGGATGCCAAAGCACTGTCGAGCCAGTATCATGAATATGTACGGGAAGCGATTATCGCGGCAGATGCAAAGATGCAGCAGGTACAGGATGCAAGGACAAAAGCAACGGTTGCATTTCGCAAGCAGTGTGCACAGGTCGGATAAAATAAAATAAGAAAATCAGGAGAGAGAGATGTACGATCAGGTAACTTTAAAATTAAATGTAGATCCATGGATTCTCAGTGCTTTAAAAGAAGATATCACAAGTGAGGATGTCTCCACAAACAGTGTCATGCCTCATCCACAGGCAGGAGAAGTGGATCTTATCTGCAAAGAAGATGGCATTATATGCGGGCTACAGGTATTCGAGAGAGTGTTTACACTTCTCGATGAAAAGACAACAGTTGAATTTTTGGTGCAGGATGGAGCAGAAGTTCATAAGGGACAGCTTATGGCAAAAGTGCATGGCGATATCCGGACCCTTTTATGCGGAGAGCGTACCGCACTGAATTATCTGCAGCGTATGAGCGGAATTGCAACCTACACACATTCCGTGGCAGAATTATTAAAAGGAACCGGAATCAAACTTCTGGATACCAGAAAGACAACACCAAACAATCGTATTTTTGAAAAATATGCAGTAAGAATCGGTGGTGGAAATAACCACAGATATAATCTTTCCGACGGGGTATTGCTGAAAGATAATCATATCGGAGCTGCAGGCGGAGTAAAAGAAGCGATTGCTGCTGCAAAGGAGTATGCACCGTTTGTCCGTAAGATTGAGGTAGAAGTAGAAAATCTGGATATGGTAAAGGAAGCTGTGGAGGCAGGTGCGGATATTATCATGCTGGATAATATGGACACCGATGCGCTGAAAGAAGCCATCGCCTATATTGACGGACGGGCAGAGATTGAAGTTTCCGGAAATGTGACGAAAGAAAATATTGCAAGACTGACCGGGCTTGGCGTAGATTATGTTTCCAGCGGAGCACTGACACATTCGGCTCCGATTCTGGATATTTCTTTGAAAAATCTGCATCCGGTAGAAAATTAAAGAAGGTGGGATTCCAGAAATGAGCGGGGAAGAAAGGCGTGGAAAAATTATACAGGCACTAAAAAACAGTGACAAAGCAGTTTCTGCCACGACACTGGCAAAAGAATTTGACGTGAGCAGACAGGTCATTGTGCAGGATGTTGCACTTCTTCGGGCAAATGGAAAAAATATATTTTCGACCAACCGGGGGTATCTGATACAGGAAGATGAGGAGACAACCCGTGTATTTAAGGTACAGCATGAAGATGATGAGGTTGAAAAAGAGCTGACAACGATTGTGGATCTCGGAGGAACCGTTGAGGATGTATTTGTATATCATAAGGTATACGGAGTGCTTCGGGCAGAGATGAATATCAAATCCCGTATGGATATCCGCAATTATATGGAGGAGATCCGTTCCGGGAAATCCAGTCTGCTGAAAAATGTTACTTCCGGATATCATTATCATACGGTCCGGGCGGAACGTGTGGAAATTCTGGATATGATTCAGGAGGAATTGCAGAAGAAGGGGCTCCTTGCAAAACTACAGGACTATGAACCTGTTGATTTTTGGGGACAGAATAATTATAATGAGTAAATGACTACTATTGTGATTATTGATAAGAAGTCAGAGAAAGAATAAAAAGGAGAAGGATGGAATGAGCGACGAGTTTACAACAAACGAAAACGGTTCAAAAACACCGGAGGAAACAAACTTTCAGGATTATACGGCACCGGAAAATGAGATCGTACAGAATGAAACATCACAGATGACGCAGGAACAGCCGGAGACTTCTTATGGAGCAACATCGGCAGAGGAAAATCCGCAGCCGGACAATACGGCATATGCGTATGGACAGACTGCGTACCAGCAGGCATATCAGAGTGAACAGTCACAGCCGAATGCATATCAGCAGGCATATTACGGACAGACACAGGCAAAGGGAACAGGAACCGGATTTGGAATTGCCTCATTGGTTCTTGGAATTTTATCTGTTTTTACATTTGCATGCTGCATCAATTATATTCTGGCAGTGCTTGCGATTATTTTCGGTATTGTGCAGATGGTAAAGAACGAGAAAAAGGGGCTGGCGATCGGTGGAATTATTACAGCAGTGATTTCGATTGTTCTTGGGATTGCCGTTTCGCTTTATGCTGTAAATATTGCGGAAAAAATGCAGGATCCGGACAGTCCGTTTTATCAGTATTTTGAAGAGTATGAGCAGAAACTGGAAGAAGGAAAGAGTTCTTTCTAGCCGGGAGTTATAAAAAGGAGAACCTGTTTTACAGGTTCTCCTTTATTCGTATATCGATGTCTGTGTAGTGGAATTCTTCGCAGGAGATGCCCTCAATCAGATAACGGGAGAGCAATTCTACCGGAAGGTATCCCTGCTTGTATGGCTGCTGGCAGATGGTAGCAGTGATAATGCCATCATCGAGCAGTTTTTTTGTGGAAGGAACACAGTCGTAAGTAAAGATACGCATGGCATCGATCCGGCCGCTTTCGACTGCAGCACGGCATCCGCCTGCTACACCGCCGGCTGCAAAATACAGCACATTGATTTCGGGGTGTGAAGCCAGCATTTCTTTGACTTTTTCATAACTTTCATTATCATCATCATGATTTTCTATTGTTTCCACGATATGAATACGTTCGCCCTTTTCGGAAAGCGTTGAAGTGAAACCCTCGATACGATCGGAGTGACAGAGTACATGTGACGAACCGGTTACAATACCAATATGAATTTCCCCGAATGTCATCAGAGAAACCAGTCCGGCAGCAGTCTGTCCGGACAGGCGGTAATTACTTCCGACATATGCGATCCTGCGGGACAGAATATCGGTGTTTACGGTAATGACCGGAATGTTCATTTCTGTGAGGCGGTCGATTTCCGCGGCAATATATAAAGAATTGAATGGTGCGATAACTAATCCGTTGACGCCTTCCGCAAGCAGTGCTTCCATGGTATTAAACTGTTCGGTCTCATCAAATGGAACCTGACGGATAAGAACGGTGAAATTATAGGCAGATAATTCTTTTGCTTTGGCATTTACGCCTTCAAGGACTTCACTGAAAAAAGGATTGGAATCGGGAAATAAAATAACACCGATTTTCAGATTCTTTTTCTGTGCAGCAAGCATCAGTCCTGCTTTGTTGGGTTTATAGTTTAATTTTTCTGCAATTTCACGTACACGGGCTGCAGTATTGGCATTGACGGAACCACGGTTGTTTAGTACACGGTCAACCGTACCGCGAGAAACACCTGCCATTTCAGCAATCTGTTTTATAGTGGCCATGTCGTTCCCCCTTGTTGAATTTTTCCTGAATAACTCTTACAAGGGTAGCATTGATAAGGTAAAATGTCAATTGAAATACAGAAAATGTGTGCGTGCACGACAAGAGTGGGGAAAGTTACTGTACGCTTTCCACAAAATAAGTGCAACCGGTTTGGAAGAAATCACGAAAAAGAGAAAAAATTTCGGAAAACAGTTGAAAATATCAGCGCATCGTTGTAGGATATGAGTAGAAACGTGCACGAGCACAAAATTAACATTTCAGAATTGAGGGTTATCATGAATTACATAGGAATTGATCTGGGAACTTCTGCTGTTAAACTTCTTTTGATGGAGGGCAGTGGAAAAATTTTAAAGATCGTCAGTCGTGAATATCCAATCTGTTTTCCAAAACCGGGATGGTCGGAGCAGAATCCGTATGACTGGTTTACACAGTCAATGGATGGACTGAAGGAATTGCTGGATGGTACAGACAGGAGTCTGGTAGCCGGCATCAGCTTTGGCGGACAGATGCATGGACTTGTAGCACTGGACGATAAGGATGAAGTGATTCGTCCGGCAATTCTCTGGAACGACGGAAGGACGACAAAAGAGTGCGATTATTTAAATCAGGTAATTGGGAAGGATCGTCTTTCTGCATACACAGCCAATATTTCATTTACCGGATTTACTGCGCCGAAAGTACTCTGGATGAAAAACAATGAACCGGAGAATTTTGCAAAGATTCATAAAATTATGCTGCCAAAGGATTATCTGGCATTTCGCCTGAGCGGCAATTACAGTACGGATGTATCGGATGCGTCCGGAACACTGTTCTTTGATGTAAAGAATCGCTGCTGGTCAGAAGAAATGTGTGAGATCTGCAGTATTAAAACAAGCTGGCTTCCAAAAGTATACGAAAGTTATGAGGAAGTTGGAACGCTGCTTCCGGAACTGGCGAAGGAACTCGGCGTATCGGATCAGGTAAAAATTGTAGCCGGAGCCGGAGACAATGCGGCAGCAGCTGTGGGAACCGGAACCGTTGGAGATGGTGCATGTAACATTTCTTTGGGAACGAGCGGAACCGTATTTATTTCTTCCGATAAATTCGGAGTGGACGAAAATAATGCACTGCATTCGTTCGACCATGCGGATGGAAGTTATCATCTGATGGGATGTATGCTTTCTGCGGCTTCCTGCAACAAGTGGTGGATGGATGAAATCTTAAAGACGAAGGATTACGCCGGAGAGCAGAAGGGGATTCAGACACTCGGTGAGAATCAGGTGTTCTATCTTCCGTATCTGATGGGCGAGCGCTCCCCGCACAACAACCCGGATGCACGTGCAATGTTCGTCGGTATGTCGATGGACACAACAAGAGAGGATATGACACAGGCTGTGCTGGAAGGTGTTGCATTCGGACTGCGTGATTCTCTGGAAGTTGCAAGAAGTATTGGTGTGAATCCAGAGAGAACAAAGATCTGTGGCGGTGGAGCAAAGAGTCCGCTGTGGAAAAAGATTGTGGCAAATGTGCTCAATATTCCGGTAGATATTCCAGAAAATGAACAGGGACCGTCAATGGGTGGCGCAATGCTTGCAGCAGTAGCTTGTGGAGAATACCCGACCGTCCGCGATGCAGCAGAGGCAATTGTAAAACTGACCGATACGGTAGAACCGGAACCGGAGCTTGCAGCAAAATATGAAGAGCGTTATCAGAAGTTCCGTAAGATTTATCCGGCATGCAGGGATCTGTTTTTGGAACTTGCAAAATAAAATCGTATCATCGTATCTAACAAAAAATTAAAATGATTACATACAACAAGGAGGCAAAATCATGATTAATATTCCAGAAGTAAAAGTAGGTATCGTTGCAGTCAGCCGTGACTGTTTCCCGGAGTCTCTTTCCGTAAACCGCAGAAAGGCGCTGATCAAAGCATATACAGACAAGTATGATGCAAAGGATATTTATGAGTGTCCGGTCTGCATCGTAGAGAGTGAAATTCATATGGAGCAGGCGCTGGCAGATATTAAAGCAGCAGGATGCAATGCGCTGTGTGTATACCTTGGAAACTTCGGACCGGAAATTTCCGAGACCATGCTTGCAAAATATTTTGATGGACCAAAGATGTTTGTTGCTGCAGCAGAAGAGTCCCAGAACAATCTGGTTCAGGGACGTGGAGATGCATACTGCGGTATGTTAAATGCAAGTTACAACTTAAAACTTCGCAATGTCGGTGCTTACATTCCGGAATATCCGGTTGGAGATGCAGAGGATTGCGCAGATATGATTCACGACTTTTTACCGATTGCAAGAGCAGTAGAAGGACTTGCAAACTTAAAAATCATTTCCTTTGGACCAAGACCAACGAATTTCCTTGCATGCAATGCTCCAATCCAGCAGCTTTATAATCTGGGCGTGGAAATTGAGGAAAATTCAGAGCTGGATCTGTTTGAGGCATTCAACAACCACGCAGGAGATCAGCGTATTCCGGAGGTTGTTGCAGATATGAAAGCAGAACTCGGTGAGGGAAACAAAAAGCCGGAGATTTTAGAGAAACTTGCACAGTATGAACTGACACTGCTTGACTGGATTGAGGCGCACAAAGGTTCCCGCAAATATGTTGCAATTGCAGGAAAATGCTGGCCGGCATTCCAGACACAGTTTGGATTTGTTCCGTGCTATGTCAACAGCCGTCTGACCGGAAGAGGTATTCCGGTATCCTGCGAGGTAGATATTTACGGCGCACTGAGTGAGTTTATCGGCACCTGCGTGAGCGAGGATGCTGTCACACTGCTCGACATCAATAACTCTGTTCCGAAGGATATGTACAAAGAGTCGATCGAGGGCAAGTTTGACTATACACATAAAGATACATTTATGGGATTCCATTGTGGCAATACCTGTTCAAAGAAGCTGGCATCCTGTGAGATGAAAAACCAGATGATCATGGCAAGAAGCCTTCCTGTCGAAGTAACAAACGGTACCCTTGAGGGAGATATTGCACCGGGCGATATCACATTCTACCGCCTGCAGTCCACTTCCGACAATAAGCTGCGCGCGTATGTGGCACAGGGAGAAGTCCTTCCGGTTGCAACCCGTTCGTTCGGAAGCATTGGCGTATTTGCCATTCATGAGATGGGACGTTTCTACCGTCACGTTCTGATCGAGAAGAATTATCCGCATCACGGAGCGGTTGTATTCGGACATTACGGAAAGGCTCTGTTTGAGGTATTTAAGTATATTGGGGTTCCGATGGAGGACATCAATTACAACCAGCCGGCATCTCTGCCTTATCCGACGGAGAATCCGTTCGCATAAAGAAAAATAATATGGGAATAAGCACCAGCTTGGGCCTGTAGATGTCTGCAGGTTAAGCTGGTGCTTTTTAAATGGGAGTTTCATCCCAAAGATACCCAGTGAAACAGGAAAACTAAAATCATTTGGCAGGTAATTCATCCGGCAGCAATACAGAAAATGACAACAGTACAAAGTAAAAATTCAGATTTTCAAAAAAAGAAAAAGTATGGTATTATAAAACCGGCATCACGGATGCCGGTTCTATAATAAAAATCTGAGGTGATTGTACAATGAAACAGGAAAATTATATACGTGGCATGATAATGATTATTTTGTCGGCATTCTTTTTTGCGTGTATGAATGTGAGTGTGCGGCTGGCGGGAGATCTGTCGTCCGTACAGAAAAGTTTTTTTCGGAATCTGGTAGCTGCATTTTTTGCGGCAATTATTCTTATCAAAAATCATACAGCACCTAAGGTGGAAAAAACACAGTGGGGTTCACTGTTTTTACGCTGTGCATTTGGGACACTTGGAATTCTTTGTAATTTCTACGCGATTGATCACCTGCTGGTGGCAGATGCTTCTATTTTAAATAAATTATCTCCCTTTTTTGCAATTATTTTTTCCTTCCTGTTATTAAAAGAAAAGATAAAACCAGCTCAGGCAATGTGCGTTATACTGGCATTTGTCGGCTGTTTGTTTGTGGTAAAACCGGGGTTTGAAAATGCACATCTGATCCCTGCGCTTATTGGCGTATGCGGAGGACTGGGTGCAGGAATCGCATATACAATGGTGCGGAAGATGGGTACACACGGAGTAAAGGGACCGGTCATTGTGTTTTATTTTTCCTGCTTTTCCTGTATTATTGTGATACCGTGGATCGTATTTCATTATCAGCCGATGTCACTGCGGCAGTTGTTGACGCTGCTTCTTGCGGGACTTTTTGCAGCGGGAGGACAGTTTACGATCACCGCAGCATATACCTATGCACCCGCTGGAAAAATTTCTATTTTTGATTATTCACAGATTATTTTTGCAACATTACTTGGATTTCTTTTATTCGCGGAGATTCCGGATCGATACAGTCTGATAGGATATGGATTGATCATTCTGGCTTCACTGGGAAATTTTCTGTATAACTGGAAACACAAAGATTAAAGGAGTATTCACATGTCGATTATTTCATTTCGGTGTCATACAACCATTCATCTGGCACCATTGGTAAATCAGGAAACGATTCATCAGGATATGGATAGGGGACAGCAGCTTATGTCAAGGATCAATCAGGGAATCCTTAGGGAGATAAAGCCAAAAAACCCACTGGTTGAATGGTATTACTGGAAGGACAAACACACAGTTTCGGATGTCACAGAGCATAGTTTGTTTAAGATGGCGCAGGGGATGCTCTCCCCCGTGGAAAATGATAATTACCGGTTGGAAGAGATTGAAGAATTAAATAATGCATGGGCCGTTTATGATAAAAAACTGAACACATTTTTTGCGTTTGACCCGGCAATTACGACATTGCAAAAAGATGAGAAGCGAAACCGTGTGCTGGTAGTCTGTGAAGACAAGGAACGTGGGCTGATTGATGTCATTGAAGCGGGAGCCCTGCTGCTTGAGTGTCTGCGTGCATTTACAGGGATAGAAGAACTTTGCTTTCTTCCGCTCAACCCGGACTACTATATATGGACAGGAACGGTGACTGGGATTGACGGATTGAAGATGCGCAGTAATGGATATGCCGGTACCTGGCTGCTTCTGCAAAGTGAAAGCCAGGTGAAGAAATTGCGGATGCTTGCAACAATTTACAGTATGGATTATCCGAATCTGGTAGATTCGGATGAACTGGCACGCAGACTGGCAAAGGAGGAAGCCGCAGGGCAGTGCATCCGAAGCAGGCATGGGATCGTGCTGTTTACGGAAGAGGGACTTGTGTATATGGATGGAACAAATCCGGACAATGACTGGGAACTGAAGTATCCGATTTATGAGAATGACTGTTATTATGAGATGCTGAGATTTGCTTACTGGAAACAGGTATCCGGGGAACTGGAAAATTACTGTGCATGGAAAGCCTGGCTGAACAAGGATTTTACTTGACATCTGAAAGAATCATTACTATACTTAAAACCAAAGGTGAAAAACGAAGACGAAGACAGTAACTGTGATAGGAAAGTCAAAGAGAGTTGGAACAGGTGAGAGCCAATACGAGTAATATGACAGTGAAAATCACTTCCGAGTTGCGGATCGAAATCCCAGGAGAGTAGAGTTCGACGTATTTCCAGCGTTATGGGAACGAAGTATGCAAATCCTTTTTGAATAAGGGATTTAAGTACATGGTAATCAGGTGGTATAACGTGACCCCGCGTCCTAATTACTGGACGTGGGGATTTTTTATTTCAGAATCATAAATGCAGGAGGAAAATATGTACAACAAAGTAGATACCAATATGAACTTTGTCGATCGCGAAAAAGAAACGGAAAAATTCTGGCGCGAAAATGATATCTTCAAAAAATCCATGGAGAACCGTAAGGAAGGCGAGACTTACACATTTTATGACGGACCGCCTACGGCAAACGGAAAACCACATATCGGACATGTAGAGACACGTACCATCAAGGATATGATTCCAAGATTCCAGACCATGAAAGGAAAGTACGTCCCACGGAAAGCCGGATGGGATACCCACGGTCTTCCGGTAGAAATCGAAGTGGAGAAACTTCTTGGACTGGATGGAAAGGATCAGATCGAAGCATATGGTCTTGAGCCATTCATCAAAAAGTGTAAAGAATCCGTCTGGAAATACAAGGGTATGTGGGAAGATTTCTCAAATACGGTAGGTTTCTGGGCTGATATGGACAATCCATACGTTACCTATGATGACAATTTCATTGAATCCGAGTGGTGGGCATTAAAAGAGATCTGGAACAAAGGACTTCTCTACAAGGGATTCAAGATCGTGCCTTACTGTCCTCGGTGTGGGACTCCGCTTTCTGCACAGGAAGTTGCACAGGGATATAAATTAGTAAAAGAAAAATCTGCAGTTGTCCGTTTTAAGGTTGCGGGAGAGGATGCGTATTTTCTGGCATGGACCACAACTCCGTGGACACTGCCAAGTAACGTGGCACTCTGTGTAAACCCGAATGATACTTATATTAAGGTAAAAGCTGTGGACGGCTACACATATTATCTGGCAGAGGCACTGGCAGACAAGGTACTTTCTCCACTGTTATCCAAAGAGGACAAAGAGGCAGGAAAGAAAGCTTACGAAGTGCTGGAAACCTGCAAGGGAAAGGATCTTGAGTACAAAGAATATGAGCCGCTTTATGCCTGTGCAAAGGAACTGGCAGATAAGCAGGGAAAGAAAGGATTCTTTGTCACCTGTGATACTTATGTCACCATGTCCGATGGTACCGGAATTGTTCATATCGCACCGGCATTTGGTGAGGATGATGCCAATGTCGGAAGAAACTATGACCTTCCGTTCGTACAGTTTGTAAATGGAAAAGGAGAGCTGACCGAGGAGACACCGTTTGCCGGTATGTGGGTAAAAGATGCCGATCCGGAAGTATTAAAGGATTTGAGTGCAAGAAAGCAGCTTTTTGATGCACCGAAGTTTGAACATGAGTATCCACACTGCTGGAGATGTGACAAGCCTCTGATCTACTATGCAAGAGAGTCCTGGTACATCAAGGAGACCGCGGTAAAGGATGATCTGATCCGAAATAATAATACGGTCAACTGGATTCCGGAATCTATCGGTTCCGGCCGTTTCGGAAACTGGCTGGAGAACATTCAGGACTGGGCAATTTCCCGTAACCGTTACTGGGGTACTCCACTTAATATCTGGGAGTGCGCGTGCGGACACAGGGAGTGCATCGGAAGCCGTGCCGAACTGGCAGAAAAGGCTGGTGATCCAAAGGCGGCAGAGGTAGAACTTCACAGACCATACATTGATGCCGTTACGATCAAGTGTCCGGAGTGTGGTAAGGATATGCATCGTGTACCGGAAGTATTAGACTGCTGGTTTGATTCCGGAGCGATGCCGTTTGCACAGCATCATTATCCATTTGAAAACAAAGAAGTGTTTGAGCAGCAGTTCCCTGCAAAGTTTATCTCCGAGGCTGTGGATCAGACCAGAGGATGGTTCCATTCCCTGATGGCAGAGTCTACACTGCTTTTCAACAAAGCACCATATGAGAATGTTATCGTACTTGGACATGTACAGGATGAGAATGGACAGAAGATGTCCAAGTCCAAGGGAAATGCGGTGGATCCGTTTGATGCACTGCAGACATACGGTGCTGATGCTATCCGCTGGTATTTCTATACAGCATCTGCACCATGGATTCCAAAGAGATTCTCCGGTAAGCTTGTGCTCGAAGGTCAGCGTAAATTTATGGGAACGCTCTGGAACACCTATGCATTCTTCGTGCTTTACGCAAATATTGATAAATTTGATGCCACAAAATACAAACTGGAATATGATAAATTATCGGTTATGGATAGATGGCTTCTTTCCAAGCTTAATTCTGCAGTAGCCGGTGTGGATGACTGTCTGTCCAATTATAAGATTCCGGAAGCAGCAAAATATCTTCAGGAATTTGTGGATGATATGAGTAACTGGTATGTCCGTCGTTCCCGTGAGCGTTTCTGGGCAAAGGGTATGGAACAGGATAAAATCAATGCCTATATGACATTGTATACAGCACTCGTTACCATCAGCAAGGCAGCAGCACCGATGATTCCGTTTATGACAGAGGATATTTACCGTAATCTGGTATGTTCCATTGATCCGTCTGCACCGGAAAGTATTCACCTGTGTGACTTCCCGACGGTGGATGAGAAGATGATCGACAAGGATCTGGAAACTGCAATGGATGAGGTATTAAAGATCGTTGTTATGGGACGTGCGTGCCGGAACAGTGCCAATATCAAAAACCGTCAGCCGATTGGTCAGATGTATGTCAAGGCACCGGAAGCACTGGGTGATTTTTATAAGGATATCATTGCGGATGAGCTGAATGTGAAGAATGTGACGTTTACGGATGATGTTTCTTCTTATACCGATTATCAGTTTAAACCACAGCTTCGTACCGTGGGTCCGAAATATGGAAAATATTTAAAACAGATTCAGTCTGTCCTGTCAGAACTTGACGGAAATGCTGCAATGAAAGAATTAAAAGAGAACGGATGTCTGAAACTTGACAGTGTAAGTTCTGAGGTTGTATTATTGGAAGAGGATCTGCTGATTACCATGACACAGACAGAAGGCTTTGTGACCGAGGGGGACAACAATGTGACAGTTGTTATGGATACAAGACTGACTCCGGAACTGATTGAAGAAGGTTTTGTGCGTGAGCTGATCAGTAAGATTCAGACGATGCGTAAAGAAGCAGGTTTTGAAGTTATGGATCATATTGCTGTTTCTTATACAGCAGATGAGAAGGTAACTGGTATTTTCAATAAATATGGAGAAAAGATCCAGACAGAAGTACTTGCAAATGCTATCACTGCAGGCACACTTGCCGGATATCAGAAAGAATGGAGCATTAACGGTGAGAAGGTTACGCTGGCAGTGGAAAAACAATAGTGTCACGCAAACCAGGCACAGAGGAGGACTTTTGATGCGAGACAAAGTGTTTAGTAAAAAGGAGTTTATTGCTTCCGTGACAGAAAATGTCAAGACGATGTATCGTAAGACATTGAAAGAAGCGACACAGCAGGAGATTTATCAGGCTGTTTCACTGGCTGTCAAGGATGTTGTCATGGATGAATGGATGGCAACACAGCAGGTCATTGAAAAAGATGACCCTAAGATATTGTATTATATGTCCATGGAGTTTCTGATGGGCAGGGCACTGGGGAATAATCTGATTAATCTGGGGGCTTATGGGGAAGTAAAAGAAGCACTTGAAGAGATTGGACTGGATTTGAGTGTCATTGAAGACCAGGAGCCGGATCCGGCTCTTGGAAATGGCGGACTTGGCCGGCTGGCAGCATGTTTTATGGATTCTCTTGCTACTCTGGGCTATGCCGCATATGGATGTGGAATCCGTTACCGCTACGGTATGTTCAAGCAGCAGATTATTGATGGATTTCAGGTCGAAGTACCGGATAACTGGCTGAAGGATGGATATCCGTTTGAACTTCGCAGACCGGAATACTGCTACGAGATCAAGTTTGGTGGTCATGTGGAAGAAACCGCAGGGGAGGACGGAAATCTGCACTTTGAGCAGGTAGGGTATCAGTCTGTTCTTGCAATTCCTTATGATATGCCGATTGTTGGCTACGGCAACCATGTGGTAGATTCCCTGATGATCTGGGATGCACAGCCGAAGGAAGAGTTTTCACTGGATTCCTTTGACCGTGGAGATTACGATCAGGCAGTGGAGCAGGAAAATCTTGCCCGCAACCTGGTAGAGGTGCTGTATCCGAACGACAATCACGTAAAAGGAAAGGAACTGCGCTTAAAACAGCAGTATTTCTTTGTTTCCGCAAGTATCCAGCGTGCGCTGGAGCGTTTTAAGAAACATCACAATGATCTGCATGATCTGCCAAAGAAGGTAACGTTCCAGATGAATGATACCCATCCGACGGTTGCTGTTGCAGAACTGATGCGAATCCTTCTGGATGAGGAAGGCATGTCATGGGATGAGGCATGGGAGATCACAACACACTGTGTAGCTTATACCAACCATACCATCATGGCAGAGGCACTTGAAAAGTGGCCGATCGACATCTTCCAGAGACTGCTTCCGCGTGTATATCAGATCGTGGATGAGATCAACCGCCGTTTTGTAGAAGAGATCCGTGCAAAATATCCGGATAATGAGGAGAAGGTGCGCAAGATGGCAATTCTCTACGACGGACAGGTGAAGATGGCAAATCTTGCAATTGTTGCCGGATATTCTGTCAACGGTGTGGCAAGACTGCATACAGAGATTCTTGAGAAGCAGGAACTTCGTGATTTCTATGAACTGTTTCCGGAGAAATTTAACAATAAAACCAACGGTATCACACAGAGACGTTTCCTTGCACATGGAAATCCACTGCTTGCAGACTGGGTAACAAAGCATGTCGGAAAAGACTGGATCACAAGTCTTGCGAAGGTCGAGGATCTGACAAAATATGCAACCGATCCGAAAGCACAGCAGGAATTTCTGGAGATCAAAAAGCAGAATAAGATCCGTCTGGCAAAATATATCAAAGAGCACAATGGTATCGAAGTCGATCCGGATTCTATCTTTGATGTACAGGTTAAGAGACTGCATGAGTATAAGAGACAGCTTATGAATATCCTGCATGTGATGTATCTGTACAACCAGATCAAGGAAAATCCGGGCATGGATTTCTATCCGAGAACTTTTATCTTCGGAGCAAAGGCTGCAGCCGGATATCGTACGGCAAAGAAGACCATCAAGCTGATTAACACTGTTGCGGATGTAATCAATAATGATCCATCCATCAACGGAAAGATCAAGGTTGTGTTCATTGAGGACTACCGTGTATCCATTGCAGAGTGGATTTTTGCGGCAGCAGATGTCAGCGAACAGATTTCCACAGCAAGTAAAGAGGCATCCGGAACCGGAAACATGAAGTTTATGTTAAATGGTGCGATTACACTTGGAACCATGGACGGAGCGAATGTTGAGATGTACGAGGAAGTCGGTGCAGACAATATCTTTATCTTTGGTATGAGCGCAGATGAGGTTATCGCACATGAGCAGCATCATGATTACAACCCATATGATATCTACAACAACGATGAGGATATCAGGAAAGTTGTCAACCAGCTGGTAGACGGAACATACTCCCACAATGACCGTGAACTGTTCCGTGAACTGTACAACTCACTGTTAAACCCACAGCAGGGACAGGTGGCAGACCGCTACTTTATCCTTGCAGATTTCCGTGCATATGCAAATGCACAGAAGAAGATCGGTGCTTATTACACCAACAAGAGTGCGTGGGCAAAGTCTGCAATTTTAAATATTGCGCACAGTGGTAAATTCTCTTCTGACAGAACCATTCAGGAATATGTGGATGATATCTGGAAACTTGATAAGATTGAAGTGAATACGGAAGGCTGCTAATCGCTTGGATGGCAGTGGCAGAAAAGGCGGGAAACCCGATGGGGATCCCGCCTTTTTAGTCTGCAAATTTTCCATATGGAAGATAGATATACAATAGGAAAATAGAACTAAAAACAGATAGCGAATGATAAATATCCGCTATCTGTCTTCTTTCAGGAAAGAAATGTATGCAGTTCCTTCAGGCGTGCATTAAAATCAGAAATCCCCAGATCATACAATTCCTGTTCCAACTTTTCATCGCGTGCGTAAGTACTCATTTTTAACTCTTTCGAAGGAGCAAAGACGAGGGCTTCCCCGGCGGTTTCGTGTTTTTTAACATCGGCAATATTCTGGCGGTACATCAGATGCCGGTTGTCGAGGGCTTTTATGGTCTGTGGATATTTGCGCAGGGCATGCCGGTAAATGTGCCGGAAGCCTTCCGGCTGCTTTACAAAACTGCGGGGTTTGCTTAAGATTACAACCACACGGTCACATCCCTTGGCAAACGCGCGCTCGATCGGAACGGAATCCGATAATCCACCATCAAAATACGTCTCATTATGGAAAGAAATCGGACGGCACATAACGGGCAGGGCACAGCTTGCCATAATGGCACGGTAGTCATCCTGTTTCATATCGTCTTTGGTAAAATAAACGGGCTTTCCAGTTGCGGCATCTGTTGCCACGAGTTCAAACTCGGCCGGATTTTCCACGATGGCAGGATAATCGATCGGGTCAGCTCCATCGGAGTTGGTCAGTGTCTGATAAATATACTGAAGACCGAAAAACTGTCCGGTGCGCAGCAGATTTTTGACACCCATATAACCGGGCTCATGCAGATGGTCTACGTAAAATCGAAGGTTTCGTCCGCGCTGTCCGGCAAGATAGCTTGCCACATTTGCAGATCCGGCCGATACGCCGATGCAGTAATCGAATGTAATGTGTTCATCTAAAAAGCGGTCAAGAATGCCTGCGCTGTAGGCGCATTTCATGCCGCCGCCTTCTACTACAAGTCCTGTCTTCATGTCTGGGATACTCCTTTTGCCTGAAATTAGCATTATTGTAGCACTTTTTTTCTTTTTGTCAAATTTTTAACAATATGTGTTTGTTTTTCCGCAACCGTTTAAGTGGTGCCGGGACATTTGAAAAAAGTGATTGGCTGACAATTCCTTAGAATGGGACAGTCCGGAAGGCAGAGATATTGGATTTTTTGATATGAGATATGATTTGACGAATGGGGAGATTGAGGAAGGTATGGGATAATATTTAAAAATAATAATATCCTTTCGTGAAGAAAGTTTCATAAAAGCTAAGAAAGTTTTCAATAAAGTTGTGGAATTTGTTTCTCATGGAAGTTCATCTCCTTTCTGTTTACGCTGTCATTATAAAACACGAAAGGGGATATTACTTGCCAAAATAAAAAAATAACTGGACAAAAATTGCAAAAAGCAGAGATACCGCTTCTCTGCTTTTTGCATTTTTCTTATATGTTTTTACGATATTCAGAAGGTGACAGTCCTTTTGCCTTTTGAAAAATGCGGCTGAAATACAGTGGATTATCATATCCGACAATTTGTGCGATCTCATTGATATTGTATTGTGTGTTTTGAAGCAGTGCTTCGGCATTATATATTCTTTTTTGCAAAATGAATTGCTTTGGCGTGATTCCGGCATATAATCTGAAATTACGGATAAACCAACTGGCACTGACATGATTTTGTTCGGCATAGTCATCAATGCTGATTGGTTCATTGTAATGCTCACTGAAATAAGAAATTGCTTTGTCTATTTCCTCAGCAGCATGGGAGTTCACTGTGTTGACAGAAAATTTAAAGTGGCGCTGCAGTTTTATAAAAATTTGTCTTAAATACATTTCAAGCATTTCAGGATAGCTATCCTGACACATTTGTAATTCTTTTATCATGGCACGGAAAAGATACTGATATTCCGAACCGGAACCACAGTGGAACACCCTTTTATCATTTGTCAATCCATAGGAACGGAGCAGATTGGTGACATTGTTTCCTGTAAAATGAACCCAGTAAACCTCCGTCTGGTCTTTGGCATAGTATTCATATTTCTGGGGTTCTCTTGGGCGGTATAAAACCATATGACCAGCATGAACAATCGTTTCTTCCTCATCGTTGTCAAAATGAAAATGAGCTTTCCCGGCAGCAATAAAGATCAACTGAAAATCAACTCTGCCACGTGGTCTCCAGGTGGGAAGTTTAGGGTGCGTATATAACTTGTAAGTCCCACACATGGTTACGACAAGTGGCTTGGATTTATCTTTTCTGTCAATTGTTGAGTTATTCAGATATGCATTATTGGTATACATTTGAGACCCCCATATGATAATTGAAAAATGTTCATGAAATAATAATCTGAAATACATAAATTTCTGTTTGGCTCATGATGCAATTTTATCATTTTATGCATGTCTTGTCCATTTAGATTTTAAACGTTTGAAATAATGGTATTTTTTGTATAAATTAACGTGCTGGAAAATGAAAATCAATAAAAGTACATGTCAAAAATAACAAAAGAAAGGAATAAAGAAAATGGTTTTTGTTAATTATACTGTTTTGTGCATGTTTTGTGTAATTTATGATATGGTTTTTTGACATCAGTTTTTATATACTATCTATAACAAAGTTGTGGGAACAAAAATAAGGATCATCGAAAGGAGCAGTTTCACATGGAAGAAAAGAAATACCTGAAATGGTATAACAAGGTGGGGTATGGAACCGGAGATCTGGCAGGAAATGTCGTGTATGCATTTCTTTCCTCATTTGTAATGTTGTATCTGACAAATACGGTAGGGTTAAATCCGGGAGTTGTCGGAACCTTGATCATGGTATCAAAATTATTCGACGGTGTCAGTGATATGTTTTTTGGTACATTGATTGACAAAACAAAGAGCAGACTTGGAAAAGCAAGACCGTGGATGCTTTATGCATATATTGGCTGTGCGGTAACGCTTGTGGCGAACTTTGCAATACCGGAAAGTCTTGGAAAAACAGCACAGTATGCATGGTTTTTTCTTGCATATACTTTGCTGAATGCAGTATTTTTTACTGCAAACAATATTGCCTATGCATCACTGGTTACGTTTTGTACAAAAAATAGCAAAGAACGGGTAGAAATGGGGTCGTTCCGTTTTATTTTTGCGTTTTCAACAAGTCTGATCATTCAATCTATCACCGTTCAGTTTGTAAGAATGGCAGGCGGTGGAGCTGCTGCATGGAGAACCGTAGCAATCATATACGCAGTAATCGGACTGATTGTAAACACAATTTCCGTATTCTCGATCAAAGAACTTCCGGAGGAAGAATTAAAGGCAGGCAGAGAACAGACAGGAGAAAAATATGGTTTGATTGAAGCCGCAAAACTTTTATTTTCCAATAAATATTATCTTATGATTTGTGTTACTTATATTTGTCAGCAGATCTATTCTGCTATGTTAAATATGGGTATTTACTATATGATTTATGTTTTGAAAAATGAAAATTTATATTCGGTCTTTTCCTGGGCAATTAATATCCCTGTCATCATTGCAATGTGTATTACACCTATGCTTGTGGAAAAGATGAAGGGATTATATCGAATGAATCTTGCAGGATACATTCTTGGAACAGCCGGACGTGTCGGTGTTATTTTTGCAGGCTATATGGGAAGTGTTCCGCTGATGCTTGCTTTTACCGCAACCGCAGCACTTGGAATGGCACCATGGCAGGGAGATATGGGAGCTGTTGTGGCAAGCTGTTCAGAATACACATACCTGACAAAACATAAACACATTGATGGAACCATGTATTCCTGTACATCCTTTGGAACCAAAATCGGGGGTGGAATCGGGGTTGCCCTCTGCGGATGGCTGCTTGATGCAAGCGGATTTGTCAAGGAAGCGGCCGTGCAGCCTGCATCCTGCATGAATATGCTTCACATTATGTATTTATGGATTCCAATGATCCTGTCATTAGTCATTACATTTATTATGTCAGAAATGAATGTGGAAGCAGCGAACCAAAGACTTAGAGAACAGATGGAGGAGTGTTGACATGGAATATAGAGGAATGAAAGAAGATGAACGTCTGGTTTCGGTTACACCGAGTCAACGGCAGATTGCTTATCAGAATATGGAATATTTTTGTTTTATTCACTTTACAGTTAATACATTTACCGGAAGTGAGTGGGGATTGGGAGATGAACCGGAATCCATTTTCAATCCAAAAGAATTAGATGCCCGCCAATGGGCAAAAACAGCTGCAGAAGGTGGGATGAAAGGACTGATCCTTACCTGCAAGCATCATGATGGTTTTTGCCTCTGGCCGAGCAGGTATACGGAACACAGCATTAAAAATTCACCATACAAAAATGGAAAAGGTGATATTGTCCGCGAAACAGCAGAGGCATGTAAGGAATTTGGTCTGAAATTTGGCGTCTACCTTTCGCCATGGGATAGAAATAATGAAGCTTATGGAAAAGGTAAGGAGTATGATGACTACTATGTAAATCAGCTTACAGAACTGTTGACAAACTATGGAGATATCTTTGTGATCTGGCTGGATGGTGCATGTGGAGAAGGAAGCAATGGAAAAAAACAGATTTACGACTGGAAGCGATATTATGAAGTGATGCGTAAGCTCCAGCCGGATGCTGTAATTTCAATTTCAGGTCCGGATATCCGATGGTGTGGAAATGAAGCCGGGCAGGTACGTCCGAGTGAATGGAGTGTTGTAGCTGCTGATATGACAGATCCGGCAATTACAGCACAACTCAGTCAGCAGGAAGATAATGAAGAATTTCGTAACCGTCCATTAGATGAAACACAGACAGACCTTGGAAGCCGTGAATGTCTGCGTTCCGAAAAAAATCTGGCTTACTATCCGGCAGAAACGGATGTCTCTATTCGTCCGGGATGGTTTTACCATGAAGAGGAAGATGACAAGGTGCGTTCCTTTGAAAATCTGAAAGAGATTTACTTGTCCTCTGTAGGTGGAAACACGACACTTTTGTTAAATCTTCCACCAATGAAAAATGGAAAGCTTCACCCGACGGATGTGCAAAATGTGAAACTGCTTGGAGAATTTATAAAAGATACTTTTAACGATAATCTGGCAGATATTGCAGAACTCCAGACGATTCCGGAAAAGGATATACATGGAAATAGTGGGGATGTACTTAGAACAGATCATTATGACAGGGTATTCGAAAACGCGGCCGGAAACAGGGAATTGACGATACAGATGCGCTGGAAAGAAAAAAATATGTTATCATATCTGGTGTTGAAGGAAGCAATCCCATATAGCCAGAGGGTAGAAAAGTTCTCTGTATGGTATGCTGCTGCGGAAGGAAAAAAGGAAAAGCTGACCGAAGCAACAACCATAGGGTATAAAAAGATTGTTGATTTACAGGGAATTGAGACAGATTTGCTTGAAATTCGTATTGAGGATGCAAGGGTCGCCCCTGTCCTATCCTTTGTTGGGGTATATAAATAATAGGATAATTACGGGATACAGCCCATGAAATAACATGATTGTATGGGGTGTATGGAAAGAGAGGGAAAATATGAACGCTGATATGAAATGGCTGGACAATCCGGAAGTGTTTAAGGTAAATCAATTGGAATCGCATAGTGACCATTGTTATTATCTGGATTATTCAGACATGAAAAAAGAAAAAAATCCATTATTACAGTCATTAAATGGTCAATGGGAGTTTGCTTACAGCAAAAATGTGATGGAAAGACCTGTTGATTTTTATAAGGAAACATTTGATGCATCAGGATTTGATAAAATTATGGTTCCAGGACATATCGAACTGGCTGGATATGATAAAATCCGTTACATCAACACGATGTATCCGTGGGAAGGAAAAGAGTACCACAGAGGAGCCTATAGCATGGAGGCAACCGGAGCAGAAGAAGGAATGTTTTCAGAGGCACAGTACAATCCGGTAGGTTCTTATATCAAATACTTTGATTTGGACAGGAGTATGTGTGGAAAAAGAATCCATATCTGCTTCGAAGGTGTAGAAGAAGCTATGTATCTGTGGCTGAATGGTCAGTTTATAGGGTATGCCGAAGACAGCTTTACACCTTCTGAGTTTGATCTGACACCATATATTAAGGAAAAAGGAAATGTACTGGCAGTGCAGGTACATAAGATGAGCACAGCGGCATTTTTGGAGGATCAGGACTTTTTCAGATTTTTTGGAATTTTCAGAAATGTTACGTTGAAGGCATTACCGGATGTTCATCTGGAGGATGTATGGTTTAAACCTGTGTTAAATCAGGATAATGTAAGCGGAAGGGTATCGACTAGCATGAAGGTATCTGCACCTGACAGTCAGCATGTAACTGCATGCTTTATTTTAAAAGACAGGGAAGAAAATGTATTAGTAGAGAAATCCATACAGTTAACGAAAGAAAACGGCCATATGGAAGGCACGATTTGTGTTGATTTGGAAAATGTCAAACTGTGGGATAATCATAATCCATATTTATATCATGCTTATGTTGAGCTTAAAGCAGAGGATGGTTCTCTGGCAGAGGTAATTCCTTATGATATCGGTTTCAGAAGAATAGAGATTATAGATAAAGTAATTTATCTGAATGGAAAACGACTTGTTATCACAGGAGTAAACCGTCATGAGTGGAATGCAAAAACAGGAAGATGCATTGGTGTGGAAGATATGAAAGCAGACATATCCTGTATGCTCAGGAACAATATTAATTCTGTTCGTACCTGCCACTATCCTGACCAGATACCATGGTACTATATGTGCGACAATGCAGGTATTTATGTGATGGCAGAAACAAATCTGGAAAGCCATGGTTCATTCCAGAAGCTGGGGGCAATCGAACCGTCATGCAATGTACCGGGATCTATTCCACAGTGGAGAGATG
>OMGH01000784.1_pt1 | contig 23805 bp, 33 predicted proteins | sample 1645841 | NCBI WGS metagenome assembly OMGH01 (sample SAMN00849584, study PRJEB25192) | human gut metagenome
CATATTCTTCTCCAAGTCTTTTCTGCACTTCATCAATCACATCATTCATTTTGTCGTCCATAATAACCTCCTATAAATAAAATAAGAGCAAACACTTAAGTTTCTATACTCAAGTACTTGCTCTGTTTCTTTGTATCAAAGTTATTATATATGGTTGTAGGTTGGTAATTTGCGGATATTCTATAAAATGTAATTTATAAATAGGAAGCTATAGAACTTTTATTTCAATGGCAACAACACCATATTGCTCTATCATTTCGTTAGAATAATACATAAGCATTTCTTTCGGATTTGCAATCTCATCTTTGTTATATCCAATGGACACTTTACTGTGATGCTGATACAGTTCTTCAAAAGATAGATACCGATACATGTTGATTACCATGCAGTCTATTTTCTCTTTATTACTTGTATCTGTAATAACACCTGCATTATGAGCAGTTTCTGCTAACATCTGATTCCATTGCTTTATATCACCTCTTACCACCAACCTTCTATTATCCTCATCCAATTCATTGAAATGATCAGCTACTTCTTGTCTATATGTCTGAATGGCAAAATATGTTTGTCCTAAAGCAATGACCTCTTTTCTCGGATCACCATTTTTGAACTATTAAATAGCAAGCATATCTTGATAATTCATAATCCCTTGTAGATTTGTGTGTTGCACCAGCTTCCACGATTTTGCTGACCTCGGCAAAATCGTCCAAAACATTATGTCCACTATTTTCACATGCAATCATTGCACGTTTTATTACTTTTTCAAAATATCTTCAAATCTTTTATACTCTATTGCTTTTAAATCACTCATATAAAACTCCTATAAACTAATACTCAAATTCCTACTTTTCTTTATTGTCATACTTATAATACATCATATTATTGTCTATTAAAATTTTCTCTATCATTTCACATGCTTTTGAATATGATAATATAAAAAATTCTCTATCGTTCCTTATTCGATACTGTGATAATTCTTTATGAACCAATTTTTCAGAATATGATGCATCATAAACTCTAAAAACCTTTCTAGGTGAAAATGGAAAAACTATACCTGTTGCAGAATTTATTTCATTACACCTTTTAATAACATTCCTTGTAGTCATACCTATCTTAAGTAAATCTTTATTATCCCTTCTTGATAAAATATAAATATAATCATCTGTATCAGGTCTATTGCTAAATTCTAGAAAATTCTGACTATATTGGGTAAAATTTGTTTTTAAAATTCTTTCTACTGTCTTTTCAATTTGAGTCATATTCAGTTCTTTAACATTTCGCCTCAAATCTGACAACAAACATACAATTTTAACTAATTCTTTATTTGAGGGATAGTCAAAATACATATTTACAGTAAACCAATCCCATTGATCTTGCTTTATTATTCTGTTAAATAATCCTTTTACTTCACTTATACTATTTAATAATGATTCACTTACTGGCATTGATATGTTATGAATATAACTCAAAACCACTGTTAAATTATATTTATATTTATTTTCTTGCTTTTCTTTTAATGGCGCTGCCCCAAATCCCCATTTCTTAATTTCCTGCATTATCCACCTCTAATATATAAGTCAATTATAATTTATTTTAAAAAACAATTATTTTATTTATGTTAACACAATAATCAAAATAATAAAAACAAAAATCCAATATAAATATATCACTCACCCTGACACCAAGTGCCACAAAAGTGCCCAACTCACCTTCAAACATTCCCAGCATTTATGCGGTTTCTCAAAATCATAATAATTACTATTTGGAAATAATAAAGAATGAATTTCTTCACAAGACACCTGTTCTCCCCCTAGTCACCAGGCACAAAAAGAAAAAAGGGAATGGTCAACCAACCATTCCCTTGACAGTGAGCCCACCGGGGTTCGAACCCGGGACACCTAGATTAAAAGTCGTATTTGCTAAACGATTTGTTGTATGTTAATATAGCATCTGGGTGTTACCATAACGGTAGGCGGTTTAGCTATTAGCTCCGAAGGGAGGTGATAGCCATGGTTACATATTCAGATCTATTTAACTACACTTTAGTTATTTGTGCAATAGTTTCTATATGCATTTCTGTTTATAAATCAAAAAAATAACCGCCCCGGCCAGGATACGGTTATTTTTTAATCTAATTCCATAAGGCTAAACCGTCTATCGGTAGCACCTTTATTTACAATATTATATTAATATATTTTTATATTTATGTCAAATGGTGTTTCTTTTTCCATTCATCTAACTTATTAATTCGTGTTCCTCTTCCAGCTCTTTTATTGTTGTTTTTTCTATTTCTATATCTAATAATTTTCTAACTGCCTCTTGTATTGCTGGATCTGCTTTATCATATGCTGCTTGAATGTCATTTTTATTTATTCCAGTTAATTCATCTAATGATAATGCTAATTTTTCGCATATTGTAATTAATTGTTCAATCGTTGGTTTACTATGTCCATTTTTCCAATCTGTTAAAGGTGATTTTTTTAATCCTAATATTTCTGCTATTTCTGTTCCTTTTATCTTGTTTTCTTTGAAATATCCTAATAATTTTCTTATTATTTCTTCCATCATTTCCTTTCTTTATAATGCTATATTTTAGCATTTTCTTCTTGACTTTGCTAAATTTTCGCAATATAATGTTTTTGTACTCAATTAATAGTGATTTTAATAATTGCCAGACGTTAAAATCACTATTTTAACACTATATTATATCAAATCTTTGACAATCCGTCTATGAATGGGGCAAAGTAGAAAGAGGTATATATGAACGAAAATATTTATTTATCATTAGATTCACAAGATTTTTATAATATTAGTAAAGTCTTATCCCTAATAAATTTTGATCAAATTGTTCCAGGTGTTGATGTTTCAACCTTAGCTGGAAAGTGTAAAGAAATATCAAAAAATATGTGTCATGATGATGCACTTGTACTTTATGAAAATAGTTGTGTCAAATATGAACATGGTTAACTTGCAGTATCTATTTATTTCCCTTTAAATTCGAAACTACATAAGCTGTTTTCTTATGTAGTCGGTCATAGGTAGCCGCTATGATCTTGACAATGATAGGCTAGAAAGGAAAAAAAGATGGATGAATTTATAATAATATTAAGTGTAGGAAAGCCTTATGACATTCCTCCAGATTCCGGTGTTGGTGAACATATTACTGGATGTACTATGAATTATATAGCAGCACAGGATATTAATGTAACTAACTTTGATGAAGAAACAGGCTCGCTTGGTTATGTTCCTTTGAGAGAACGTATGCCCGTTGATTTTTATGAGCGTGCTAAATCTGTTGGTCTTCCAGCTGTTGCAAAAGTGGTTTATGGAATGAAGTCCGGCGGTGGTAAAATGACACTCTATATCAAGGGTCTTGATTTTGTTACAGCAAAGGCTAATAAATAGTCTTAATATTTAGGGGTTGTGCAAGAATCACAATCTTAATTAAACGGTAGTGATAACCCCACATGATTTCACTATAGGATTTAGCTACCCAGGATGAGAACTCCTGTCCTGGGTAGTATGCCTTGTTGATTTACTTAACAGCATAATTAAATATGATTGTGTTGTTATTAAGCCAAGAAGGGAGATTTATAGTTATGAGTATAACTTCAATCGGTTTTATTGTATTGGGTATCGCTATTCTATTATGGTTAATAATCTTAATTGTTTTTGTTACCATAAAGATTAGAAATAGTGTGCAGCGTAAAAAATATTCTGTCAAGCAGGATGGAGATGTTTCAACGGAATACGAAACAAGAGGGTTGCATTAACAAACTCTATTACTTCTGTTTTTTTTGTAATGGCTTGGCTGTGTTAAGTATATGTGTGCGCCCCGGCGCTTAGATACCTATATTCCTGTGTCCTCTTAAGACAACTGGAGTGAATAAAGCTTTAGACAGTAACGTAATGGAATGTGTAAAACCTGCGGAATGTTAACCCTACAGGTAGTTTACAACCTAAAGATTTATTCACGGAAGGCGTCAGACAAGGGTCCGGGAATGTAGGTCCCGGAACTACCGGGGCGCACACATAAACGGATTGTCACAGCCTGCCGTGGAAACTAGGTACACATAATTGTAAATATGGAGAAAAGTATGAAGTATATTAGGACATTTATCCTGGTAGTGGCTGTGGCATTGACTTTCTGTTTTGGAAATGCTGCTAAGACTTATGCAGCTAAGGAAAACAAAGCTATAGAGGCAGAAACTACAGAAACTGTTACACAGGAAGATACAACAACAGAAACTAATAATAACAATTCTAATATTATATATGTTGTATTTATTGGCTCTGCTTTATTAGGTTCTCTTGTTGCTCTTGCTCTCTGGATAACATTTAAAAGTTAGGAGCTGCTATGGAAGATGTAATATTTAAAGGTTTTATGTTTGGTTTTTGGCTTACATCGTTCTCCTGTCTTGTTGGTTATATAGCTAAAAAAGTTATTTATACATTTGTAAGCTTATTCAAATAGCATATAGCGCACTTGCGTTATAAATATATTTCAAAGGGAGGTATCCTTATATGAATACATCATTTGTTGCTGCCGCTGCTGAAGGTAACACAGTTCTTCCAGCAGAAGTTATTAGTGCTATAACAGATGGCTGCCAGAAGGTTGCTACAGGAGCACAGGAAGGTATCATCGCTGTTTTACCGCTCGGACTTGGCGTTTTCGCTCTTCTCTTCGGTATAAGGATTGCGGTCAACTTCTTCCGTTCTCTTGCTCACTAATCAATAATAGATAGTGAGTGGCTTGTACTAGTCTTGTGCTAGTACATTCGTAATTTTGTTTGTGGGATTATTTATATAGATAGGAGTTAAAGAAATGGGATACATATTATTATTTGTGTTTATCCTTATATGGCTTAATGTCAGGAAGATTAGAAAAGCTATTAATTATATAGCAGTTCAAAATGGATATCCTGGTAACTTAAAAAGTCAAATTTTAGATGTTGTATCTGAGTATCACATTGAGCGTGTGGAATCTAAAAAGCTTAAAAAAGCTGCTAAAAAGATATACAAAGAGGTGCAGGATGAAAAAAATTGACCTGAAAAAATATGATGTTGAATGGGTATATCTGGATTATAATTTTAAATCTTTAATTGTTGTATGCCTTATAATGCCAGGTTTAACTTTTATGATTGTAGATACTTTTATATCTATATTTTCACCTTTCTTTGATTGTTTATTTTGTATAATAATATATTTTATAGTTAATATAAGTACTTTGAGTAGTTTTGTTGTTAGCTATATAGATGGATATTTACACTCTTCCATGCGAATTAAATAAAAGTATTGATAAACAGCCATCCAGGTGATAATATTAACTTGCCGATATTATTGTCAGAGGGGGTGTTGTATATTGGTATTATTGGAGACTTCCGGGCGATTGTTTGGAATGGATTATCAAATTTTATTTGATGTTGCTATCTCTGCTATTAATATAATTATATTGTTATTGTTCTTTGTAGCTCCAATAACAATTATCATTATATTAATTAGGAAACTCATCAAATATTTAGATGCAAAAACAAAATATTATGAAAATAATGTTAATAATTCAAATCATTCATTAGATGACAGGCAAGATTAATTTCTTGTCTGTCATTTTTTTATTTATGGGGGTATTTTATGAAGCGTTTTTTATGTGTATGTATATGTATATTTATATTAACAATTTCTATAATAACTTATTTTCCTGTAATGAGTTATGCCGCTGATGATTTTACATTATCAACATCTAATTGTAATATTCCTGAAGCTGAAGCAAATAATGCTATTAATAATAAAGGAAATATATATAATTCCGACCATACAATTTTATTTTATTATACTCCAACCTCTTCTTATAATTGGACTATGGGTGATAATAATAATATTCATCTTTCTGATGCTCAAGCTAAAGCTATTATGCGCTCAAATAATAAAACTGACTTAGTAGCTACTCTTATTGGTGGTGGGGCATCTAATCATCCAGTAACTCGTGCTTTATTATCTGCTCTCGGTGTTTTAACAACTGGCAACAGTGATATATATACTAGTTTTCTCGATTCACTTACATCTAATTATAATTATCTTAACTCTATCGAATATGATTCCTCTACTGGAGATCTTACACTCTTAGCTGATCAGGTTACTGCTCTAAGAAAGCAGTTAAAAGAACAATACTATGATTCTATAGGTTTGAATATTTCTAAGCCAGTTAATACGCCTCAGTTTCTTATTGGCAAATTAAGTGCTAATTATGAACATGAAGAAGATTATATAAGCGATTTTAATAATTTTAAAGGACAGAAATATGTATTTGGTTTTTTTAATGATAACTATAAGCTAGCATTAAAATTCAATTTAGATACTGACACTGATTATTTTTATATTGATGATAATAATAAACTTATTGCTATTGATTCCAATGTAGAAAATATTATTAATTATTCTGTGTCTATTATTAGTTATGGTGTTTATGGTAGTTATTATCCTGTTTCAATTGATAATTTAATAAAAAATATTTGTTATGATAATTATTATAAAAATATTTCGGGTGGTTTATCTTGTGAACCTATTGCTTTTCAAGGTAATTTATACATTTCTTGTCATGCACCTCTTTATTATTATTCCGATTCTAACAAACCTCTTTTCATTTTTAGAAGTTATGAGGCTATGTATAATTATATTAAAGGTTCTCAAAATGCTTATCTATCCAGCAAGGTAGAAGAAGCTGGAGAAGATATTAAACTTAGTATTAACGATTTGAATGATAACATTGGTTCTAAGATGGATGAACTTATTGATTCTATTAATAATAAAAAAGATGGTATGACTGCTGATGAGCTGCAAAAGGCTATTGACAAAGCATTAGATTCTATAAGCGGTAAGATTGATAACATTGGAGATAACACAGAAGAAACTAATAATAAGTTAGATTCTTTGTTATCTCTTATGAGTGAGCAGAACAACATTCTTCTGCAAATATTAGGAGTAACGGAATACATAGCATATAACAATACTAAAGAAGATGGCTCTGATTATACAACCGATGATTTAAAGAATACATTTAACACAATGTTCGATGGTGTTCGTAATGCTATTTTGTACGGTACAAATACTGTAAATAATTCTCGAGCAACTGCCTCTGTGGCTGCATATTCTTCTGAAGATTTAGCAACGCAGGATATTAATAACCTTGATATACATAATGGACTATTGGGGAAGTTTCCTTTCTCTATTCCCTACCAGCTTTATGAGTGGCTGCAGGTTCTTGAAGCTGATCCAGTTGCACCAGTTTTTAATTACAATTATGGTTTTATGATTTTCAAGAAAGATGACCCGGATTGTAATTTAACAATAGATTTAAGTGTTTATGAGCCATGGGCTAATCAGGCAAAGTCGTTTGAAAGGCTGTTTTTCACTTTGCTTATGGCTGTTTTTATATATAAAAAGTTTAAAGGAAATTCCTTATTTTAAGGGGGTGATTTTATTAGTGCTTTTATAACTACAGTTCTTTGTTCTGTTCTTGTTAATTTTATTGTAAATGTATTTGGCGCTGTCATTGAATTTATTCTAATAACACAAGCTTTAATGCCTACAGATGTCTTCAATGGTTTATTAAATGTTAATACAGAAATATTTACAGCGTGGCTACCTCAAATCAACTGGTTTGTTCCTCTTGATTATGCTGTAACGTTGTTTGGAGCATTTGTTGATGCATATGCCGGATACATTATTTACTTATATGTACGTAGAATTATTAGAAGTGTACTGTCTGGTGGTGGTTTCTTAAAAATTCTTACTGCATTTCTATCTGATTAAATTTAATTAAGTGGGGTAAAACTATGATTGAATGTTACACAGGAGTTCCCGGAAGTGGAAAGTCTTATCATACTGCAAAGCGTATATATGATGCTCTTCGTTCCGGTCAGAATGTTATTACAAATCTAAATATTAATACTAATCTTATTGTTCCTAAATCGCCAAAAAAACCTTTAGGACATTTTATATATGTACCCAATCAAGAGTGGATTGACAGTTCTATATATGTAAAAACTTCTTTAGGTGGTAAGGTTATATCTAAAGATGTATATTCATACATTTATGGTCTTGAAAATTTTGCATTACAATTCCATAAACGTAATGCCAGAGGACAGATGTACGAACATCAAACACTGCTTATTCTTGATGAATGTCAAACAATATTCAACCCAAGAAGTTGGAATCGTAAAGATAGATTGTCTTGGATATATTTCTTTACTACTCATAGACATCTTGCATATGATGTTGTCCTTGTTACCCAGGATGACAAAATGATTGATAAACAGATTCGTTCATTGTTGCAGTATCAAGTTTTTCATAGAAATGTATCCAGATACAAAAAATTTGGAAAGCTTCTCGCACTTCCTTTCGGTGGAAATCTGTTTATGACAATAACAAGTTTGTATGGTATGAGCAAAAAGGATGCACATATAAAATCTCAATTCCTATTTGGCTCTGATTTTTATTTCAGCTTATACGATTCATATACCCTGATTAAATAATTTTTTTGCCAGGAAAGCCGGACGAAGTGTAAGGCTTAACTGGCAAAAAAAACAAAGAATCAGGTTTGACCACGTATATCTAATAGGTGGTCTTTAAATACATAACTAAATTGAGTTTAAAGCTGATAAATACTAGCTTAAATACGATTTTTATTTTGTCTTAAAATTAACGTTTTAGGACATTTTATAAAGGGGGATAATATGGCACTTATTGAAACTGAATTTGATGCTGATAATAATAATTATTGGTTTTATAAGAAAGAAAAAAAATTTTTACATTCAATTGATACATTTTATTATACTGTAACTTTTTCTAATGACTTTAGTAAATGTACTCAGGATCCTAATGTTCTTGAACTTCGTTACTGGTTACAGGAAATGCAATTATTAGTTGCTGAAAATATACATGATAATATTCTTCCTGTTAATGATTTACCGGATCTTAATGATGTTGTTGTAACTTATACTCCAAAATCATTTGCTGGTATGTTTTCTCATTGTCTTACTGTTCCAGAATATTTTGATGTATTTTTACTTGAGTCTGTGCCTAATGAGTTCACTAATCATATTCTTGTGCAGATTCGTTCTAAGGCATTGTGGTTAATTGGCTTGTCTAAATCTTATGAATATTCACTTCGTATAGTTGAATCTGTCGCTAAGCGCTTTCATTTGCAGATACAAGAAATAAAAGAAAACAGAGTTGATTATTGTTGGCATACAAATTACTTAAAAAATCCTGAGAAATTTTTTAGAATTGATAATTTTAGTGCTATGCAAGTTAGCAGTTTTAGAGACTGTCAGTATCATTATAAGTTTAAGGCCAAAAGTGAATATGAATCTGATTATGTTGCCCTTGGTAAACGTAATTCTAAGTGTTTTGTGCGTATATATCTCAAAACAAAAGAAATTGTTGAGCAGGGATATAAGCCATGGTTTTTTAAGATATGGCTGCTTAATAATATGATATCACGTTATGATTATTATGTCCTGACTAACTTATATTCTCTCCGCAACTGGGGTTGTTTAGATTTAATTCGTTTGCAATATTACTATGATTATGGAACTAACCAGGAATATAAAGATATGTGTTATTCATATATGCAAAGCTATTTTAAAGATGCCTCTGGTAATCGTGATTCTATTGCTAATCTTGCGGATTTGCTTACACCTCGTATTACTGTAATAATGAATAATGAATTCCAGGTTATGCGTAAGATGTCTAAATCCTTTTGTTTGGTTGAACATCCTAAGAATGATAAACTTGGTTATTCTAAGCGTATATATGATGTTTTAGATAATACTCCTCTTATAACTGATTATCTTACACATAGTACTTTAAGACTTGTTGAGCCTTCAGGTGATAAAAATAAATCACGTAGAGATTATATAGAGTATTGGAAGCGATTACGTTCTGCCAAAATATATAATCCTTTTGCAAAAGAATATCCTAATAGATTAGTTCGTGATTATTCCAGAGAAACTAATTGGGATTTAATGAAAAGTAGGTTTATGCATTCTGCTATTAATTTTAGCTTATATAGTTTTGGTCTTGATTATCAATCCGAAAATGCCCTTGGTGATATGTCTGAACTTTTAGGCATGTTAAATGATAATGATATACATCATGCTAATATGTACAGATACAAGCGTAGTAAACAATTATATCCTACTGATTTTAAAAACAAGCTGGAGGTTTCCAATGAATATTAATGTTGCATATAGATTATTTATTGATGACCGTACTGTATATTGTTCTCCAGAAACTTTATCATATTATAAATTTTATCTTACAAGATTTATTTCTTGGTTAGATGATTATAATACTGATAATCTTTCTAAATATATATTACGTGATTATATTGTATTTTTGCGTTCTTCTTCTATGAAAAATGTTAGTGTTCGTACTTCTTTTCGTCCTGTAAAAGCCTTTTGTAAATGGATGTTTGAAGAAGATTATATTAATACTGATATTACAATTGGTGTTAAGCTTCCCCGTTCGGATGCTGCTATCGTTGAACCTCTTACTAATGACGAAGTACATATTATTGATGCAGCTATTATAGATAATGGTTATAATGCTTTAAGGAATTATTGTATCTTTCATCTTTTACTTGATTGTGGTTTACGTAGAAAAGAAGTTGTTAATTTAACATTTTCTGATATCAAGACTGATAGAATTGTTATACATAATTCAAAGGGTAATAAAGATCGTATTGTTCTTTTACCTAATTGGCTATACTTAAGTATATGCAATTATCATAATTTTGTTAATTCTGATGTTAATCATTTGTTTTTAGATCGTTCTCAGGATGCTCCAATAACTAATGATACAATAAGAAAGTTATTTGTAACTATAAAAAAATCTAGTGGTGTTAATCGTATTCATGCACATTTATGTCGCCATACTTTTGCTACCAGTTTTTTACAATATGGCGGCAATATGGAAAAGTTAAGGCTTTATATGGGGCATAGTGATTATGAGATACTTAAGAATTATCTTCATTTATCTTTGATTTATCCTAATGTGTATAAAATAGATGATATATTTTTGAGTTGATAAAAGTCTGTGTGTCTTCGTTTTTTCCTGAATTATTATATATATTAAAATCCCCTTACCTCAAACATATGAGATAAGGGGATTTTCTTTTAATGAGCCCACCGGGGTTCGAACCCGGGACACCTAGATTAAAAGTTTGATTAAGAATTTGTACATTTTTTCTATTTGCTAATTTTTAATTGATATGCTAATATAAAAATCTGGGTGTTACCATAACGGTAGGCGGTTTAGTCTTGATCCTCTTTAGAAGGGAGGTGATAGACATGGTTACATATAACGAATTGTTTTCTTTTGTTATTATGTTGTGTTCAATTTTGACACTTGTTTATACTATTAACAAACCAAAAAAATAACCGCCCCTCAGCCAAAGGTTTGCGGTTATTTTATAATTTATAACTATAGGCTAAACCGTCTATCGGTAACACCTTTTTGTATTATTATATTAATATATTTTTTTATTTATGTCAAATTATTGAAGATCTGTTTTATTTTATCTTCATAATTATCATTAATATTTATTCTGTACAGTTTAATCTGAATTGTATCAAATAGTTTATTTTTGAATTCATCTGTATTTTTTGCTTTATTGCTATTATGAGTTTTATCATCTAATTCTACACCAAATTTAATATGCAATTTATTATCACATATTAAAAAATCAATATGTCTACTTTTTATATATCCTCTGTATTTATATAGCTCCTGTTTATTTGTAACATCAATGAAATCCTCTAATCTTACTTTAGGACATATAATATATTGTTTTTCATCCGTAAATTTTCTTAACTTCATATAGAAATTATATTCTGTTTTTGTTAATAACATTTTAGATTTGTATGGGTAATCATTTAACTTAACATTTTCTGTATTTTTCTTGTTTATTTTATTATCTGTTATTTTTTTATTTATCACTGAATTAATTATAATCACAACAATAATTATAATTATCCATATATATGTACTTCCCATTATTTATCTATTCCTTTCTATCCAATTTTTGAAGTTAATGATTTTATATCTTGTTCCTCATACTCATTTATATCTAATAACTTTCTAACAGCGGCTTGTGTTCCTGGATCAGCAACATCATATGCTGCTTGTATTTTATAATTGAATTCTTCTCCTTTTATAAGATAATCTGTTGATATACCTAAATATAGTGATATTTTATTAACTATATCAATTTTCGGTATAGTACCATTTTTATAATTTCCTATTGTATTTGTGCTTATTTTTAAATCTTTACACATTTTATATACTGTTATATTTCTTGATTTTAGCATATTTTCTAGTCTTTCATAAAACTCCATGTTACTCCTTTCTTAATACACCTAAAAATAGTTATATTTTTGTTGACTATGCCTATATATAGGTATATAATAAATTTGTAGTTAAAATTAGGTTATTCAAAAAGATATAAGCCGCTAATTAATATCTTTTTGATGTACCTTAACGAAATATTATATCAAATCCTTGTCAATTCGTCCATGTACGAAGCAGGGTAGAAAGAGGTATATATGAACAATAATATTTTAATTTCTTGTCAGGATTTAGCAGATATTCGTTATTTTTTATCTAAACTTGCTTCAGAGCATTGTACAGATATTGAACATATTGATAACTTAATTTGTAAATTAACATCTTTACAAGTTAACTTGCAATATAATCATCCTCTTTTAATAAAAGATAATTCAATTTTAATGGATTAATATATTGCAGCATCTATATTATTTCCCTTGTTTAATAATATTTCGAAACCGGTCTGAGAATGGTCGCTCGGATCCTGATGATGATAGACCAGAAAGGAAAAGAACATGGAAGATTATATCATAGTATTAGGAGTTGGTAAGCCATACGACATTGCATCTGAGGATGGTAGTCATATAACTGGGTGCTCAATGAGTTATATAGCAACAGCAGATATTAATACTGTTAATGCTGATCCAGATTCTGGAGAACTTGGATATATTCCAATTAAAGAAAGAATGCCAGTTACATTTTATGATAGGGCTAGTGCTCATGGACTTCCTGCGGTTGCTAAAGTAACTTACGGAATGAAAAACAGCGCTGGAAAGCAGACATTATATATCAAAGGTTTAGACTTTGTAGAGAAGAAATGATGCACTATCCGCTTTTTCTTCTACAAACCGCCGCAGGCTCTTAGACAGCGTTAAGAATGTTCGGCGGGTCCCATGGGGAGAGGCTTGCTTTAGCAAGACTAGGGCCGGACATTTAGCGTACGTTATCAATTAATTAAAGGATTATGAAATGAAAAAAATAGCACTAATAATTTTAATTGCACTTATATGTATTTTTAATATGCCGAATAATGTTAAAGCAGCAGATGAATCTGTATCCCTCACTGAAACAGTTACAGCAACCCAAACGGATACAGCTGTTGTTATCCAGCAATTTACATATGGTGATTTAATGATATTTATTGCAATTATATTGTTGGTGGGAATTGAAGTTGCAAAACTTGTATTTTCTTTTATGAGGTGATAAATGGATATAGAAACATTTAATCAAGCAACTAACATATTTATCAATCAAATGTTTCCGATTGGGTTCGGGTTTGGCTTTCTTATTGGAGCTATATCCTGTCTGATTGGTTACACAATACACACTGTGTATAATATATTAAAAAAGTAGAATAAGGAGGTAATAAACATGGCTATGTTCGCATTAGATGGTGTTGCTACTGTTTCAGAAGCAATAATTAGTTCATTATCAACTACTGCTTCGGATTGTCTGTCACTTGTAACAAGTGCACTTCCAATTGCTCTTCCAGTCGTTGGTGCTGGTATTCTTGTTGCATTTGGTATCAAAACATTCAAGCGTGTTACATCAAAGGCATAATAATTATATTTCTACGTTGCTGGGGAGATTATCTCCCCTTTTTTTATACAAACTTTTAGGGGGTTAATATGAAGTCAATAAGAATATTAAAACGTATATTAATAATTCCCGCCCTGGTAGCTATATTACTTGTTAATATCTCTTATGCATCTTATAGATCTCCTTGGGTGGTTAAGGTAGAAGCTGCAACAGGTAATGCATATATGGATGCATTTATAACTGCGTTGCAATTCCTTGGTTATAGTGTAACTGGAAGTTCTGCAGCTCAATCAGCTCAAAAGGACTTAGAAAGATATATTAATCGTATATTAGCAGACAATAAAGCAATCGATAAAAAAAGACTTGATAATGTAAATAAATCAAAAACACCTCGTGAACAATATTTAAACTATCTGGGAGTAACTTCTGATTCTGGTGCATTGAATTATGATGACTGGTATACAACTATCTATTGCCCTGCTAATAACATAGATCCTGCATCAGAGCGCACACTATCAGAACAGATTGTTTCAGCAATCCAGTCTGGCAAACTTAATAGTAACTATACTGCAGAGGAATATTTAAAGACTAATGGCTCTTTTAAGCTGTTAACTATGTTATCTAAAGATTGGATGTCTGATTATGGTTCTCGTGTTTTTGAAGATGCCAAAGAAATATGGTCGCAGCCAATAGGAACTAGAGTTTCACATATAGACCTATCCGATTCAGCTTTATTTAAATATTTAGGTTCTTCAGAAGTTGATACTATGTTAAATCATTTTAATTTTAAATATTTCAATTCATCTAATTTGATTAATCTAAAAAATTACATTTTATCAAATTATTCAGAAAACTTTGCAAAATATTTTTCTGAATTTGGTAATAAATACATATTGTTATTTAATGATTATTCTTATAACGAAAAAAATGAACATTCAGCAATTTATATATACGATGTTCCAGAAGATGCTTCGAAATTGAAATTAGAAAAAATAAAATATTCTCTGGGATATTGTTATAGATATTTAATATTTGACTCTAATGATAACGATATTACGCCAAATGATAAAAATAATTTATCATTAGCTAATTATGATGTATTAACGAATACATTTTCATCTGCTTCAAATTTATCAAATTTTAATTCTGTACGTGATTATATCAATTTGAAATATATTCATCTTTCAAATGATTCATCTTTTGGCAGTATTGATAATTATTATCTTGCAGTACCTTTTGGACTTTCTGATGTAACAATAGATAATGGCGATTGGGATTACACACCAAATAAATATTATGATATTGATACCGGTGCATATGATGGAGAAGTTACTTCTTTAGATATGGAACGTACTAATGATGATGTATCTGATCTTGTATCTGTCAATGTAAACATTGATGAGGTTGATACTAAATCTGTTGATCAGGTCTTAGCTGATGTTAAATCTATTGATACAAGTACTGATGCAGCAACAGATATAACCGGTGAATTAACAAATTCAATTGATAAGGCTAATACTAAAGCAGAGGATCGTGTTAAAGCAGAAGAAAAACCTGGAGAAAAAACTGATGAAAAGACTGATGAAAAAACAGATACCGATGTTGATAATCCAGCAGAGTCTGATGAAGTTAAAAAGTATAAAGTTAAATTAGTTGACATATTTCCTTTTTGTATTCCTTACGACATATATAGATTTTTGAATTGTCTTAAAGCTGATCCTGTTGCTCCCTCTTTTGATATTCCTATCATAGCAGCAAATAGTTTTGGTCTTGAGGAGTATACATATACGTTAGATTTATCTCAATTCGATTCAGTAGCAAAGATATTAAGGACTATGGAGCTGCTTGCTTTTTGTGTCGGTCTTGCATTTGTAACTAATAATTTAATCAAACATTAAAAGAGGTGGTATACATATGGATATGTTTAATAAGTTCTGGGATCAGATATCGAAATATTTGCCGCTTAGTCCTTTTACACAATTTATAGATCAGTTTGCTAATCTTCCAGCGCTTGGATATCTTAATTGGTTCTTCCCGGTTAAGGAATGTATAACAGTTATGGAAGCATATCTTGTTGCTGTTGGTGTTTATTACTTGTATCAGATGATTTTAAGATGGATAAAGGTGATTCAATAATGATTTTCTTATATTCAGGTACGCCCGGATCGGGCAAGAGCTTACACGCTGCACAAATAATTATAAATGGTCTAAAGCATAAGCGCCCTATAATTTGCAATTTTGATATAGCGCAGAATGTCAAAGGTCGGCAGTATTTTACATATAAGGATAATGAGCAGCTAACACCTGAGTACTTAATGCAGTATTCTAGGGATTATTTTAAAGATAAGAAGATTCAGGAAGATAAAATTTTGCTCATTATAGATGAATGCCAAATGTTATTTAATGCCAGGGAATGGAGTGTGTTTAATCGTAAAGCCTGGCTTAAGTTTTTTACAACTCATAGGCACTACGGATATTGCATTGTTCTTGTAGCACAGTTTGACAGGATGATAGATAGACAGATAAGAAGTCTTATAGAGTATGAATATATACATAGAAAGCTATCTAACTTTGGCTGGCGTGGAATGATGTTAAATATTATATTTGGTGGAAAAACATTTGTAGCTGTTAAGTCCTGGTATCCTTTGAAGGAAAAAGTAGGAAGTGAATTCTTTCACGCCAGGAAAAAATTATATCGTATATATGATAGCTATCAAACTTTTTAAAATGATATATTTCTGCAGAAATATATTATCAATAACAATTTAATATTTATTGATTAAATAAGGATCTAAGATAACTTGTTAGAAAACGCGGTCAACGTGTTTTTTGCGCCCGGGGTTGCGGGGACCTGGGCGCGAGAAACACCTTGACCACGTATATCTAATAGGTGGTCTTTAAATACATAACTAAATTGAGTTTAAAGCTGATAAATACTAGCTTAAATACGATTTTTATTTTGTCTTAAAATTAACGTTTTAGGACATTTTATAAAGGGGGATAATATGGCACTTATTGAAACTGAATTTGATGCTGATAATAATAATTATTGGTTTTATAAGAAAGAAAAAAAATTTTTACATTCAATTGATACATTTTATTATACTGTAACTTTTTCTAATGACTTTAGTAAATGTACTCAGGATCCTAATGTTCTTGAACTTCGTTACTGGTTACAGGAAATGCAATTATTAGTTGCTGAAAATATACATGATAATATTCTTCCTGTTAATGATTTACCGGATCTTAATGATGTTGTTGTAACTTATACTCCAAAATCATTTGCTGGTATGTTTTCTCATTGTCTTACTGTTCCAGAATATTTTGATGTATTTTTACTTGAGTCTGTGCCTAATGAGTTCACTAATCATATTCTTGTGCAGATTCGTTCTAAGGCATTGTGGTTAATTGGCTTGTCTAAATCTTATGAATATTCACTTCGTATAGTTGAATCTGTCGCTAAGCGCTTTCATTTGCAGATACAAGAAATAAAAGAAAACAGAGTTGATTATTGTTGGCATACAAATTACTTAAAAAATCCTGAGAAATTTTTTAGAATTGATAATTTTAGTGCTATGCAAGTTAGCAGTTTTAGAGACTGTCAGTATCATTATAAGTTTAAGGCCAAAAGTGAATATGAATCTGATTATGTTGCCCTTGGTAAACGTAATTCTAAGTGTTTTGTGCGTATATATCTCAAAACAAAAGAAATTGTTGAGCAGGGATATAAGCCATGGTTTTTTAAGATATGGCTGCTTAATAATATGATATCACGTTATGATTATTATGTCCTGACTAACTTATATTCTCTCCGCAACTGGGGTTGTTTAGATTTAATTCGTTTGCAATATTACTATGATTATGGAACTAACCAGGAATATAAAGATATGTGTTATTCATATATGCAAAGCTATTTTAAAGATGCCTCTGGTAATCGTGATTCTATTGCTAATCTTGCGGATTTGCTTACACCTCGTATTACTGTAATAATGAATAATGAATTCCAGGTTATGCGTAAGATGTCTAAATCCTTTTGTTTGGTTGAACATCCTAAGAATGATAAACTTGGTTATTCTAAGCGTATATATGATGTTTTAGATAATACTCCTCTTATAACTGATTATCTTACACATAGTACTTTAAGACTTGTTGAGCCTTCAGGTGATAAAAATAAATCACGTAGAGATTATATAGAGTATTGGAAGCGATTACGTTCTGCCAAAATATATAATCCTTTTGCAAAAGAATATCCTAATAGATTAGTTCGTGATTATTCCAGAGAAACTAATTGGGATTTAATGAAAAGTAGGTTTATGCATTCTGCTATTAATTTTAGCTTATATAGTTTTGGTCTTGATTATCAATCCGAAAATGCCCTTGGTGATATGTCTGAACTTTTAGGCATGTTAAATGATAATGATATACATCATGCTAATATGTACAGATACAAGCGTAGTAAACAATTATATCCTACTGATTTTAAAAACAAGCTGGAGGTTTCCAATGAATATTAATGTTGCATATAGATTATTTATTGATGACCGTACTGTATATTGTTCTCCAGAAACTTTATCATATTATAAATTTTATCTTACAAGATTTATTTCTTGGTTAGATGATTATAATACTGATAATCTTTCTAAATATATATTACGTGATTATATTGTATTTTTGCGTTCTTCTTCTATGAAAAATGTTAGTGTTCGTACTTCTTTTCGTCCTGTAAAAGCCTTTTGTAAATGGATGTTTGAAGAAGATTATATTAATACTGATATTACAATTGGTGTTAAGCTTCCCCGTTCGGATGCTGCTATCGTTGAACCTCTTACTAATGACGAAGTACATATTATTGATGCAGCTATTATAGATAATGGTTATAATGCTTTAAGGAATTATTGTATCTTTCATCTTTTACTTGATTGTGGTTTACGTAGAAAAGAAGTTGTTAATTTAACATTTTCTGATATCAAGACTGATAGAATTGTTATACATAATTCAAAGGGTAATAAAGATCGTATTGTTCTTTTACCTAATTGGCTATACTTAAGTATATGCAATTATCATAATTTTGTTAATTCTGATGTTAATCATTTGTTTTTAGATCGTTCTCAGGATGCTCCAATAACTAATGATACAATAAGAAAGTTATTTGTAACTATAAAAAAATCTAGTGGTGTTAATCGTATTCATGCACATTTATGTCGCCATACTTTTGCTACCAGTTTTTTACAATATGGCGGCAATATGGAAAAGTTAAGGCTTTATATGGGGCATAGTGATTATGAGATACTTAAGAATTATCTTCATTTATCTTTGATTTATCCTAATGTGTATAAAATAGATGATATATTTTTGAGTTGATAAAAGTCTGTGTGTCTTCGTTTTTTCCTGAATTATTATATATATTAAAATCCCCTTACCTCAAACATATGAGATAAGGGGATTTTCTTTTAATGAGCCCACCGGGGTTCGAACCCGGGACACCTAGATTAAAAGTCTAGTGCTCTACCAACTGAGCTATGAGCCCATATATAATCTTTAAAGCTATTTAGCTAATAGGATTCCTATCCAATCCAGCTGGGCTAGCTGGATTCGAACCAGCGTGATGCAGGGATCAAAACCCTGTGCCTTACCGCTTGGCGATAGCCCATTAGTTAAATAAGGGTGGATACAGGGATTCGAACCCTGGACCTTCAGAGCCACAATCTGACGCGCTAACCAGCTGTGCTATACCCACCATAACATAAAAAAAGTGTGCCCGAAGGGATTCGAACCCCCGACCCACGGCTTAGAAGGCCGTTGCTCTATCCAGCTGAGCTACGAACACACAAAGCGGGTGATGGGAATCGAACCCACGTATCTAGCTTGGAAGGCTAGTGTTCTACCATTGAACTACACCCGCATAATTATTAAGTTGTAAAGTCGGGGTGACAGGATTCGAACCTGCGACCTCTTGATCCCAAATCAAGCGCTCTAGCCAAGCTGAGCCACACCCCGGAAGGTTTTATCTTGTTGTTGTTTTCTTAAGTTCTTAACTCGTGTACCGCAACAACAAGATAGATTATATGCTAATATGTGCATTATGTCAACACTTTTTTGTAATTTTTTTAAACTTTTTTTACAACCTTTGCGAAGCCGCTATTTTACTGGCTTTTCCGTACTTATTATACCTTATATTTTTTAAAAAAATTGAAAACTTTTAATTTTTATCATATTTTTTCCTGATAATTTATCATGTATTTCTATCTCGATTTTCTAAAAATGCTACAAAAAAATCATCTGATATATGTTTTAAGAGTGAGAAGCACCAATGTTTAATTATTAATTTTTTATAAACTTTCAATCAACATAAAATTTCACTTTGAACTCAAAACTTTAAACCCACAACTTCGAATTCAAAACTTTAAACTCACAACTTTGAATTCAAAACTCTAAACCCACAACTTTAAATCCACAACTTTAAATCCACATACCATGACATTATACTATTTCGGAAAACCATTACACATTTTTAAGTTCAAAAGTAAATTCATTATTATCATCAATTTCTAACATAATATATGTAGGTATACCATCTGCTTGTCTTGGATATGATATGCTTCCTGGATTAATAAGAGTTATATCATCCTCCACTTCTATTACTGGTCGATGTGTATGCCCGAACATAACAATATCCATGCCTCTTGCTCTAGCTTCATCTTTTATAACTTTAAGATCAAGCGAAACATAATAATTATGTCCATGTGTCAACCATATCTTCTTACCAGCTATCTCTAATTCCCTTTCTCTATCAAGTGGAGAAAAAAAATCGTTATTTCCAGCGATAAATATACATTCACAGCCAGCCATTCCACTTATAATATCTTCTTCACCTTCAACATCACCAAGATGTATAAGCATATCTATATTTCCTTCATTGTAAAGAGCCTGTGAAAAATTACCATGCCTTCTGTGCGTATCACTTATTATCATTATCCTCTGCATATATATCCTCCGACTTATCCAGTACTTCTTTTATCAAAGCCAATGCTTTTCCTCTATGACTAATCCTGTTCTTCTCTTCTGGATCAAGTTCTGCCGAAGTTTTTCCATACTCAGGAAGATATACAATAGGGTCATATCCAAACCCATTGTTTCCTTTTATCTCCTTTGCTATAAGGCCTTCCATAGTTCCTCTTTTAACTATTTCTCTTCCATCTGGAAAACATACCGCTATTGCACATACAAAACGTCCACTTCTATCATTTCCTTCAACTCCTTCAAGTCTTTTGAGCAGAGCTGCATTTTTTATATCATACGACGTATCATGTCCCATATATCTTGCTGAATATACACCTGGTTCCTTATTAAGATAGTCTATCTCAAGTCCGGAATCATCAGCCATAGTGACCTCACCTGTAATCTTCATAATAGCTCTCGCTTTTATAAGTGCATTTTCTTCAAATGTTGTTCCATTTTCCTCAACATCAACATTGACTCCAGCTTCTTTTATAGAAATGATGTCATATCCCGTAAGTATCTCTTTTACTTCTTTAATCTTATCTTTATTATTAGATGCAAGTATTATTCTTTCCATAATCAACCTTTCTTTGGTGGCTTAGGCCCCATAAATGAATAAAAATATGTTTTTAGCATACCATTATATATCTTACGGTTCTTATCCGCTTTACGTCCAAAATACTTCTCTGCATCATCATATGAAGTAATCATATATGCTGACCATGAATCAAGCTTTGCATACTGCTTTCCAAATGCAGAATATATTGCTGGAAGTGTTTCTTTATCCTCTAATCTTTCACCATATGGAGGATTCGTTATTATAAACCCATACTTCTTATGATGGCTGAGTTCAGCTACACTTCTTGACTGAAAATGTATAAGCTTATCAACACCAGCATTCGCAGCATTACTTCTTGCTATCTTTATAACATTATCATCAATATCAAAGCCCTGAATATCTGTATCAACACTTAAATTAATTAAGTCTTCTGCTTCTTCTACGGCATCATCCCATAATCTACTATTTATTATATTAGTCCATCGTAAAGATGTAAAGCGTCTATTCATACCTGGTGCAATATTTGCTGCAATCATGGCTGCCTCTATAGGAAATGTTCCACTTCCACAGAAAGGATCTATTAATATTCTATCTGGTTTCCATGGTGTAAGCATTATAAGAGCTGCAGCAAGTGTTTCAGATATTGGAGCCTTTCCTGCTGCTGGTCTGTAACCTCTTTTATGAAGAGAATCCCCCGATGTATCAAGTGAAACTGTTACAACGTCTTTCATTATGCTTACCCTTATAGGATAACTATCTCCATCCTCTTTAAACCAGCTTACAGAGTATTTCTGCTTAAGTCTTTCAACTATAGCTTTTTTTACAATAGACTGGATATCTGATGAACTAAATAACTTACTGTTAATTGAATTAGCCTTTGTTACCCAGAACCTTCCATTTTCAGGTATAAAATGCTCCCATTCCAACATATTTACATTATCAAATAATTCTGTAAATGTTGTCGCCTTAAATTCGCCTATCTTAAGCAACACTCTTTCAGCTGATCTTAAAAATATATTGGCTCTGGCTATTGCATCCGCATCACCTATAAATGTTACTTTACCATCCTCTACCTTCGAAATATCATAACCAAGATCATATATTTCTCTTTTAAGCACCGACTCCAATCCAAAATGACACGGAGCAATCAATTCATATGTATCTATCATTCTTTTCTCCATTTCTTTATTCTTTATAGTTAATCATTGTTATTAAACTGCATTATTAATTATTAATTGTCAGATGTAACAAGTTCTTTTCCTTTATATCCAGATATACCACCTACAAGTGATTTTACCCTATATCCCATAGCTGCCAGATTATTACCTGCTATCATACTATTTACACCCATATCACAGTATATAACATATATTACCCTTTTGTCCGCAAAATATTGTGAAAATTTTTTATATCCTTCAAATGTATTTAACTTTAAAAATGGCCAATTATAAGCACCTGTTATATGAAGCTTTTTATACATATCCTCTGGCCTTACATCAATTATATTAGTATATGGATTGTTTATATAATAATCAAGTCTTCCTGGGCCAATTAATTCACATCTCATATATCATATTTCTTACGCATTTTTATAATATTTTATGATGGATACTTAAGAAATATAATTAATTTCTAACATAAATAACTTCTGTATAAATCAACTTATAATACATTCAGCCAAAAATATTGCCAAAAAAATATGTAGGCTGCATATGCAGCCTGCCATCTAGTAGCAATCTGTGCTATCTGATGACTGATTATAAGAATTTTTTGATGAATTCTTTGAACTGTTTTTTGATGAATTCTTTGACGAATTCTTCGTGCTGTTCTTTGACGTATTGTAAGAATTCTTTGATGCCTTAGCTGATTCGTTATAAGTGTTAGATTCATTATTTGATGAATTATATGACATAATAATGCCCTCCTTATTGATTTTTCAATAATAGTATGGCTTAGTAGGAATTATTTTATACACTATTTTATTAAACCCAACACGTTATACCAAGAATATTTTGAACATATTTCATTTTCTAAAAAAATATTATTATGATGTAAATGTCAAAAATATAAATTGCTATATTTATAGTATTTGTTATACTGTTTATTTACAATAAGTAGCATTGATATATTATTTAGTAACAAAAAAAGCCTTACATATCATGTAAGGCTTATGTACGTGACAAGATTCGAACTCGCGGCCTTCTGGTCCGTAGCCAGACGCTCTATCCAGCTGAGCTACACGTACTAACATGATGTAAACACACCAATGCCGGCAACGGGAATCGAACCCGTATGGGAGTATAAGTCCCGCAGGATTTTA
>OMGH01000794.1_pt1 | contig 23550 bp, 23 predicted proteins | sample 1645841 | NCBI WGS metagenome assembly OMGH01 (sample SAMN00849584, study PRJEB25192) | human gut metagenome
TACCGGGTGGATTCGGGACTTTAACCCGTTAGAAACGTGCGCCGCTAGGCGCACATCGAAAATAGGAGCAGTGCGATTGAAAAAATCCAATCGCACTGCTCTTATTTCTTCTCTCCGCCAACCTTGCGGAAGTTATTGAAATCATTCACGACTTCCCGGACACACCAGACCAGTGTATCGAATGCGCCCGCCTCATACAGATTGATCAGGATCATACCGACCGGGATTGCAAGGATCATCCCCACAACACTGCCCACCCTGTAACCGATGAACATGAATAACAGCGATGCAAACGGATCAAGTCCTACGGAATCGCCGATCAGCTTCGGCTGTACGACCTGGTGCACGACAAGAGAGACCACATATAAAACGATCATGCCAACCGCCATCTTGTAATCTCCGGTAAAAAGTTTGATAACCGCCCACGGACAGAGCACTGTTCCCGTTCCAAACACCGGAAGCATATCCAGAAACGCAATGCCAAAGGCGATCAGCCATGCAAAATCTACCCGGAGGATCAAAAGGCCGATCAGAAGAATGACATAAATAACGCCCATGATCTTAAACTGTGCTTTAAAATAGCCTCCTACCGCATGCACAAGCTGTTTATAGATGCGTTCTGTTTTTGCAAGAAATCCGGCAGATAAATGTTTCTCCACCCCGGTGATCAGTTTGTCTTTATCTGCAATAAAAAAATATGCTGCAAGCAGTCCTACGACTATGCCAACGATCGTATCCGGCAGGCTTTTGGCAAATTCTCCGATTGCCCCAAGCGTTGCAGAATCTGAGCTGGACACAAAATTTGTCAAAAAATCCTGAATTGCAGTTCCGATGGCACTTAAATCCACATTCTGCGTAAATGGCAGTTTTTCCAGCAGCTGCTGCAGCTGATTGATTGCCTCGGAAAATTCGGTTCCGGCATTGGCAGACATCGTTGGCAGATACGCCATAAATGCTCCGATTCCTTTCGCAAGGACTGCCCCTGCGCCATAGCAGGCCAGCACTACCAGACCGATGACCAGCACGATCATGATGACCGAACCATATTTCCGGTTAATTTTGATCCGTTTCTCCAGAAACTTCACCATCGGATTTGCGATCATCGCAAAAATCATTCCCACCACAAACGGCATAAAATAGATCAGCAATTTTGGAAGAAATGCGAACACAAAAATCAACAAAAACACTGCCCAAAGCAGATTGCATGCAATTTTTAAATATTTTGTCCTGAAATTGCTCATAACTTCTCTTTTTCCTCTCGATCAAAAAATCTTTTCCATAGATTATTTTCCATAAATTGCTTTCTATTTTAACACATTCTTTTTTTGAAAAAAATATATTCCCGAATCTTTTATACTTTCTTTACCAAATCTTTATTTTTCCGCCATAAGAGCTGCTCCGTGTCCTACAAATAGAGTTTAAATCTTCTTTTTTACAAGAAAATGGTTTGCAGCCGTAACCCCGGCTCCTGCCAACAAAAGAAAATAGAAGTTCAGTCCCCTGCTGATCAGCATAGATGGGATCAGACTGCCCTTAGAAAATACCGGTGCAAAGACTGACCGATACATCAGTTCGGTGATTCCCTGCGCTCCCGGCAGTGGAAGCATATCCACCGCAATGTAGACCGATGCCTGTAATAGAACTACCTCATGTATGGAAGTCCCCGCCTGTCCAAGTCCGAGATATACCATATAAGTAAGCAGAAATACACTACACCTCTGCAAAAACGTCACGGCGATGACCACTATTAATTTTCCCGGATGCTGCTTCAGCCAATCCACGGCATTTCTATAGTTTCCCGTAAATGTCTGCACCTTATCCATGCGCTGTGGATTTGCTTTCCAGATGTCGAGCCGGATAAACTGTTTTTCCACCCACGCCCAAACGACAATCATCCACTGTGGAAAAAGCATTGCGGCAAGTACAACTGCAACGGCAACCGTGTTCAGCGCAAGCCCCAGCAAATATAATGGAAAAAAGGACTGCAGCTCTGTTTTCAATGCGCCGCCGCAAAAAAGTAACATTCCGACACCTAAAACTACCAACACAAATTTATAAATTACTGCCACCGTCATAAGCACTATGGTACTGTCAGAACCTTTGTTTCCATCTTTGTTCATATAATAAAGCTGCACCGGCTGCCCACCTGTTGCGGATGGTGTGATGCCCGAATAAAAAAATCCAATAAACGAATATTGGATACAACGCCACAGAGAACATACCTTTTCTTTTCCAACAACACAAAGAACGGTTGTCTGACTGTCTGTTTTTTTTCGCATGGATGTGAGCAGATACCAGATCATGCTGCCCTCTGCACAGACAAAAAATAACGCCAGTCCTGCCGCTGCAATCAGGTACGGAACTGACATATTTTTTACTGCCTGATAAATTTCTGACAGATTCTGTCCATGGAGTAACGTATAAAAAGTCAAAAACATAATCCCAAGAAACAAGACTGTCTGCAAGATTTTCTTTTTCATATCCACGTAGCCACCTTTCCTCTTTTTTGGACAGAACTGTTACGCAATTTTTTCAACAGCACAAACCGTTTCTTCCTGCACAGACATTTCCACTAATTCTCTCAAACTTCCTTCAAAAATCCGTTTCCGTCCAAATTTTTCCATGAAATCCTTTGGTGTCACAAGGGAAAAATGTTTTTCCCAATGACAGACGCCGTACTCCTCTAATACCCGTGCCACGTAGGAAGAACAGGTGTAATGGTTTTCCTGGTAAAATGGAATGTTCCACAAAATAAATGGTAATCCTGCAACTGCATAATGATAATGAAATCTTTCCTGCATAGCCAGACGCAGTTCCTGACGGATTGCCTCCTTTTGTGCAAGCGAACACTCAATACTACACACCATATAATCAGCCGTTGGAAACGCCGTTAAGATTTTTCTTTTATCCTCTTTTTCAAATCCGGCAAACAGCGGAACCGCAGGATTTCTGCGTCCCACACTGTATGCCTCCTCAAGTTCCGCATCCATCGAAAGAACCACATGAATGTACTTCTGTTTGATGACCTGCCGTATCATTCCGGCAAAAAATCCCGGTGTATCTACAAATGCAATATAAATCTGTGCCATATCTTTATTCCTCTGTACTTTTTTCTTATCACTGGAACTGATAAATTTTTCTTGCCATGCGGTAGCCGCCGACTGTGATTTTTCCACCTAATCTTCCCGGCAGATAAGTAAGACCGCTTAAGGTAGAACATCTTAACCGGTAATAAAGTATCCTGTCATAATCCTTCACCTGCTCCCACATCCTTTTACGTTTCTGGAACGCCTCCTCTGTTTTGATCAGAAGAAGATGGATTGAAGAAATGGACAACATGATCGAAATATTGCGCATCATGTAAACGGCCAGTTTTGGATACATTTTTTTCACTTCTCTTAAATCCACACTTTTTGCAACAAGCTCTGTCACGCGGATCTGCTGGTCGATACGCTTCATCAGGACTTTCTCGTTGACCGACTGATCTTCCCTTCCAAGGTAGTAATGATACAGGTCAATATCCATGTAGTAGAGATTCTTCGCATACGGAAGCGGCTGATAGGAAAACAGGTTATCCACATAAAACGTGTGCTCCGGCAGTTTTACCCCCGACTGTCTCAATACTTTCGTCTGAAACATAAGTGCATGCATAATCAAATACTGCGATGGATGAAAATGTCCGATTGTGTTCCAGTTGCACATTTTTTCAGTTGGAAATACATTTCTGTAATTCATCGGTTTCTGGATTCCCTCATCCAGATGATCGTACACATAATTACAGATGATCAGATCTGGGAACTGTGCGACTTCAAAACTTTTTATTTTATCTAACATTTTCAGATAAGCATCACGGTCGAACCAGTCGTCGGAATCCACGACTTTATAATAAAGTCCATGCGCCAGCTCCAGCCCTTTGTTCACACCGGAACCATGACCGCCGTTTGGCTTATGCACCGCTTTTACAATGTTTGGATAAAGCATTTCGTATTCATCTGCGATCGCACCTGTCCGGTCGGAAGAACCATCGTCAATAATGAGGATCTCGACATCCTCGCCGCCCACCAAAAGTGAATCCACACATCTTCGCATATAATTTTCTGAATTGTAACATGGGATTGTAAATGTGATATATTTCATTTGGAATGACCTCCGCTATACTCTGTAACATTTTTACTGTTAACGAGTATAACGGTTCATTCTTAAAATACACATGGATTATTCTAAAGAAAAGGTAAAGATTACCTATACAAAATGTTAAATCTTCAATAATTCGATCATAAACAGCCAGACCAGTCCATAATAAGTAACCACTGCTACCAGATCATTCACGGTTGTGATAAGTGGTCCTGACGCGACTGCCGGATCGACTTTGATCTTATGGAAAAGCAGTGGGATCGTTGTTCCGACAAGGCTCGAGATCACCATCGCAAGCATTAAGGAAACTCCCACACAACCTGAGATCAAAAACGAATAGGAAAGCGCATTTCCTTTTATGAAACACACATAAAGCCCGATAAATACAAATGCCATAATTCCAAGAAACAGTCCATTTGCAAAACCAATGCGCATCTCTTTCAAAATCAGTCCAAATTTATCTTTCCGGTTTAAATTTTCATCCATCAGCACACGGATTGTCACAGCCAGCGACTGGGTTCCGACATTTCCTGCCATATCTAAAATCAATGACTGGAAACACATCACAATCGGGATCACTGCAACGACCGTCTCAAAAATTCCGACAACCGAAGATACCACCATTCCCAAAAACAGCAGGATGATCAGCCACGGGAGACGTTTTTTCATACTCTGAAACGTCGTCTCCTCCAAATCTTCTTCTGCAGTAAGACCGGCTAACTTCGCATAGTCCTCTCCCATCTCTTCATCCACGGCTTCCACGATGTCGTAAGCTGTGATGACTCCTAAGATTTTTCCTTCCTCTGACAATACCGGAATGGAATCCTCTGCGTAGTCTTTTAACCGTTCGATACACTCACTGATTTTCTCATGTGCTCCCACATACGGATAGGAAGTCGAGATCAGATTGTCCAGATCCTGATAATCTCTTGCCACGATCAGGTCTTTTAAGTCGATTGCTCCATAATACTGCTCATTTTCATCTACTACATAGATCGTTGAGATATTATCGTTCTCTCCCGCCTGACGGATCAGCTCATGCGTTGCCTGACGGATGTTCAGATTCTTTCCTATGACGATAAAATTCGTTGTCATTTTGCTACCGATCTCATCATCTTCATAAGATAAAATCAGTTTTACATCTTTTTCCGCATCATCATCCAGCAGATCAACGATCCTGGTCTTAGTGTCCGCATCCAGATTCTCCAGAACATCGACCGCATCATCGGAATCCATCTCCGAAATGACTCTGGCAGCATTTTCCAGGTTTATCTCCTGCAAATACTCTGCCGCATCCTCGGTATAGGAAAGGATTTCCGCAATATACTCCTCTCCAAGCAACGGATAGAGTTTTTTTCTTTCCTCCGGTGTCATCTGCTCCATTGCATCCGCAATGTCGCTCTCATGATAATCGGAGATTTTTTCGAGCAATTCTTCTTTTCCAAGATTGCTTCGGAATAATATTAATAATTCTTCTACATAAGTCGGTTCTTTTAATACTTCTTTTTGCATTTCTGCCTCCTGTTCTCCCTGAAAAAAGGGCATAAAAAACCACCGCTTTACTTCCAAGCAGCATGTGTAAGTTCCTGCTGTTATAGTTCATGACAATAGATTGTCCGCGAAGCGTGCACTCTATTGTATAGGCTTGTAAACCGGTGGTTTCAGAAGGCATATTCTATTATCACAGAGGTCAGACGCCCACAGACATCTGCCCTGTGCCAAAGCATTCAGAAAATCCATCGGTTTTGTTCTTTCGCCCCGCACTATCACAACTGTCCATGAATGTCACCTCCTAAAAAATTTCCATTGCTATTATATAATCGTGACCGGAAATGGTCAACTCATTTCTGCCTCATTTCTATCTGTCTTTCATAAATGCCTCAATCTCGTCCGGATCACGGATAATTGCCTCTGAGAGACACTCACAGCCGTTCTCTGTGATCAGAAGATCATCCTCGATACGGATTCCGATCTCCCATTCGTCAATGTAGAGTCCCGGTTCATCAGTAATGATGGCACCCGGTTGTAATGTTTCATTGCAAGCCGCTGTGACATCATGCACATCGATTCCAAGATGATGGGATACGCCATGCATATAATAAGTATCAATCTCGTCCTCTTTTTCGATCAGACCGAGTTTCATGCAGCCTGCTGCAAGCACTTTCTTTGCAATCTCATTTAACTCTTTTAACGTCATGCCCGGTTTTGCAGTCTTTGCAACCTCACGGTTTGCAGCTAAAACAATGTCGTAAACCTGTCTCTGGCGCTCTGTGTATGTTCCGTTTACCGGATAAGTTCTTGTGATATCAGCGCAGTATCCGCGGTATTTTGCCCCGAGATCCATCAGCAGTAAAGAACCATCCTCACAAATGTCAAGGTTTGTGTCGTAGTGAAGCATGGTTCCGTTCGCACCGCTTCCTGCGATGGTAGGGAATGCAGTTCCCTCCGCTCCGTTATAGCGGATCATGTATTCAAAATCAGCCTGTGCCTGATATTCTGCCATTCCCGGCTCTAAATGTTTCATCACATACTGCAATGCTTTATCGGTAATGCCGATCGCCTCCCGCACAAGTGCTACTTCATCCCCGTCTTTTTGCATACGCAGTTCTGCGATCACCTGCGAAATATTTTTCACTGCATGTCCCGGATATTTTTCTGCAAATTCTATTGCTTTGATCATATTGTAATCCGGCATGTCCTCAAACTGATATCTGTAACAGTCAAAATACAGGCTGTCGATATCTTCCCTTGCCATCATGCGGTCAACAGCGCCCTCAAAAGAATCTAAAAACATCACATTATCGATACCGGAAATCTCTTTTGCCTCATCCACTGTCACTTTTCTTCCGTACCAGCGCTCCTGTGTCGGGTCTGCTTCTTCGATAAATAGAATCACCTGCTCCTCTTTCAATGTCTTTTTCATCAAAAGAATCATATGGTCTCTTCTTAATCCTGTCAGATAAAAAAAGTTTCTGTCTGCCTCAAATGGTGCATATTCATCTGCACTCACATGGCTCTCAATCCCGGAAAATAAGATCAACGCTGACTGTCTCTCCATTTTCTCAAAAACCTGTTTTCTTCTCTCTGCAAAATTCATGGTTGTTCTCCTCTTTTTTCAATCATCTATTGACAGAAACTCAAATCGTATTTTCTGTCATAATAAAGGCAGGTTCTTTCATCTCTGAAAAAGCCTGCCCGAAAAACTTATTGGTTGTCACCTATGCCTCTGCGCTCATCTGGATTCTCGTTGTGATCTCTTTTACTTCAGCCATCAAAGCAGAATACATCTCCATCTCAATTCCAACCGGCGACATATGCGGATGCTCCTGTTTCATACGGTATGCCTGTACCAGTAAACTTCTCTTCACATCTTCAAGTTCTAAAAGCTGCTCTCTGCTCATAACCAATCTCCCACATAACATATTTTCATTTGCAGTGCACTATATCTCGTACGTGCGCCTCAACTATAATAGCATATATGGTAGATTTTAGCGCATGAAATTCATCGGCAAAAGTAACAATATTTTTTCTGACATTTGGCACATTTGTCTATTGCCTGAAAAATTTTCATCACTTTTTACAATTGCATCAGCGTTTGCAGTGCCTCATTTTCTACAATACATTTTCCGTGTTCTTTTATAAATGCAATTTGTCCGACCTCAGCATAACGGCAATTGTTATATTCTACAATTGTAAACGCAAATGGCCGTAATTCTTCCCTTGAAAAATGGATCAGATCCATCACAAGATAGTATTTTTGTTGGAATTTATAAAGACTGCTTGTAGGCATTTTTTCTGTAAATGGTGCCAGACGGATCAATCGCAGCATTTCATCCAGACTGGAAAACTCCAGACTAAACGGAACCGATGTCTCAAAAATTTCATTGTCCTCTTTCTGCTCAGTACCATTTGCATCTTCTGTCTCTGTCTTTTTTGCATCCTGGCTGTGCTTTGCCTTATATTTTTCGAGGAAATCATCGATAGCACTCTGTTTTTCCTCTTTATTCATCTGCCGAAATTCTGATAATTTTTCCGGTGCGAGCTGGTTCATCAGCTGTCCGACCGTATCCACAAGATTCTTAAAACTCATCTCGGAATCTCCGCCAAACGTGATCGCCATGCTGTGATCCTGCAAAAGTTCTGCCTTCACTACCGGTGAAATATTCTGCATACTGATATTGCCCTGCTCCTCTACCAGTTCCACCACCGCACGCATAAACTCCTGCGTCACCTCGGTATTTCCAATAATCTCATCAATATTGTATCCCATTTCACGGATTTCTTCTTCAGACAGTGCACATCTGATCTTATTTTCACCTAATCTCTCAATTTCCATATGTATTACCTTCTAAAACATCTTTCCGATGCTTTGCAATCCAAAAATACTTTATACCTTTCGAATGGCTTTGCATTCTTGGAATGCTGTTTCTTCTTATAAAGAATATGTTGTTATTTTCACAGCTATTATCCTATTTTTTTATGCATTTGTAAATAGGGTTTCGATTCCACATATCTGCCACAAAATAGGTCAATGCTGTCCATGTATACACGGAATAGAAAATGCCGTACTCATCAACACCGTCCTTTAAAATTTTCTGCGCCTGCTCTTTTGTCAGAAAAGAAAAGCCGTCAAAACACTCGCTTCCCTCTGCACCGTCCTGTGACATACCTGTCAGAGTATCCCGGTTTAACACGATTTTCACAAGTGCGTTGCTCTCATCCGTCATTCCCGGTGTGCTGAAAAGGCATGGATTGATCACTTCCAGTTCATCTGTATCCAAAACCTCAATTCCGTTTTCTTCTTTCAGTTCTCTTTTCGCAGTCACAAGCAATGGTTCGTCTTCCTCTTTATCTGCCGGATCGATCAGTCCCGCCGGGACGCTCAGCAAAAATTGTCCTGCCGGATACCGGAATTCACGATTCAGCAGGAGCTTGGGCTCACCGTTGGATGGATTCCAGATCGTGATGCAGCTCACCGCATCTGGAAGCATATTTTGAAATTCTTCCGTAGACTTCACTGCCACAAGATCATCTGCGCTCCGTCTTGTTGCATTATAGTAATGTCTGCCCTCGGCATACTGAAGATCAAATACTTTGATAAACTTTGTTTCCAATAGAGTTTTTATATTCTGTTTTTTGATTGTTGGACGCATGGCAGGCTCCTTTCTTATTCACAATTATTTACACCCGATAGCGATTCAGGCAGGAATAAATCTCCTGAATTCTTGGGATTGCGTATCCACCGGAGATAACGCCATGCTCTGCGGCAAATACCATTCCTTCCTGCTCTAACTTATGTTCTAACCACTGTGCCGTTTCTGAAATGGTACGCTTTCCATCCACCAGATGTTCCACAGTATATTTCAAAAGCAGTCCCAGTGCCGCCGTCTGCTCGCTGTCGATCAACTGCTCGATATAGCGCAGGTCGACATTCTGTTTTCCAAGCATAAAGCCATCCACACCAAGCGTCTTTACCTTCAAGCGCTCCGGCTCGCCTTTTTTCACTTCTCCGCTCCGGTAGTCCCTGCGTTTTACCGCTCCATTCCTGTCTTTTTCCATGACACGGTGGCTATCCGGTAAAACAAATGGTTTTGCTGTCTCCTGCATGATTGGAAATTGTCCACACAGGTTCTTTGCTTTCTCTGTGATATCCACAGGTTCATACTGATCCATCTGGATCACAGTGTCTGCAATGTGGAAAAATGCTCCCGAACTTCCCGCAACCAAAATGGTAGAAATTCCTGCTTTTTCATACAGATCCACTGCTCTGGATAAAAACGGTGTGATCGGCTCTTTGTCCGGGCTTACCACTTTCTGCATAAAGGCATCCCGCACCATAAAATTGGTGGCAGAAGTATCCTCATCCAGCAAAAGCAGTCTGCTGCCAGCCTCAACCGCTTCCACGATGCCAGCCGCCTGGGACGTGCTTCCACTCGCATCAGCAGTCGAAAAATCCTTCGTATCCCTACCGTTTGGAAGATCATTGATAAACATGGAAATATCTACGTTTTTGATAAATCTTCCATCCTCAGAGCGGAGCTTTTGTGCCGTTTCATCTGCGATCACATACTCCCTGCCATCTCCGGCAATATGATTGTATACGCCTAATTCCAACGCATTTAAAAGCGTAGATTTTCCATGATAACCGCCGCCTACGATCAGGGTGATTCCTTTGGGAACTCCCATTCCTGTAATCTTACCCCGGTGCGGCAGTTCTAACGTCACACGCATTGTTTCTGGAGAAACAAATTTTACAGACTGCTTCATTGGCTTGGAAGAGATACCGCTCTCCCTTGGCAGCACAGAGTCATCCGCCACAAAAGCAGCCAGTCCAAGTTCTGGCAGCTTCTCACGGATTGCCTGCTGATCTTCTGCCAGTTCCACAGCCTCTTTTACTTTTTGCGCATTCAGATTTTTATAATAAAAAGACTGCTCCACGCACTGTGGCAGATATTCAAATAAGATTTTTTCGAGTTCTTTTGCATTGATTGTTCTTCCATTTGCAGGAAACCCGACTGCAAATCTGGCGGTAATCTCTTTTTCACTGATTTCACATGCTGTCCTCTGCAGCACTTCCTGTCCACAGTGTGTCACTGAGATCAGCCCGCTTTTCCCGGAACCCTTCGCTTTAAAGTTAAACTGATTCACTTTTGCCGCAAAATTGCGAAGCAGTTCATCCGCCAATGCGGTTCTTGTCAGCTTATCTTTCATTGCAAATGCCGGAAATCCGGCTGCCTTCGTATCTACTGTCACCCTCACATCCGATGGTGCCGCAAACGGATCGCCCTGCACATGGTCAATTGACAATATGTATTTGGGGAACTGGTAACTTCCACGCAGGGATTTGTATAATGGGTAACTTTTATGGTCTATTGTTTTTAATTGTGATTGTAGGTCGTTGTATGATTGCATGGGGACTCCTTTTTGTATTGTGTTTTTATGAAATTTTATTGATAACTTCTATTTTTGAAGTAAGCTTTTATCCATTGTCCTGCTTCACTTAAATCTTCTTCTGTCCAATCAGAAATTTTTGTGCTATTTGCTCTAAACACACTGCTGCTCTCATCTTTATTTGCCAAATTCCAACACATAAAGCTTATCTGATACTTGTTTAATAAATCCAACCATTTCGTAGTAGATTCAAAGTCATTCGCACCATTTCCTGAAGCATCACACATTCCAAACTCACTCACAAAAATTGGCAGACCATTTTGTGCATAGCTTTCCAGCCGATTGCGCAAATCATCCTTATGTGTTCCTGCATAAAAATGTAAAGTATACATAACATTTTTATCTTCTAATGGCGACTCTGCCGCTTTATCAATCTCCTGACTCCATGTCGGAGTTCCTACCAGAATTACCGCATCCGGTCTTTTTTCTCTAATGACTGGCATTACTTCCTCTGCATACGCTTTGATACTTTCCCATGAAGTACCACCATTTGGCTCATTACAAATCTCATAAAGCACATTGTCATTATTAGTAAAAGTCTCTGCCATCTCTTTAAAGAAAGCGATTGCCTCATCTTTATTCTGATTTGGATCACCATCACTTAAAATGTGCCAGTCCACAATCACATACATTCCTAAATCTGTTGCATAGGAAACTCCATCCTTAACAAGCTGTTTTAATTGCTCTTTATCTCCGCCAGAACAATATCCTCCATTTTCCGCCGTATACATTGCCAAACGTATGCAATTTGTATTCCAATCATCCCGAAGTGTACGAAAAGCATCCGAATTCACATATTGCGGAAACCATGCAATTCCATGCGTAGACATTCCATAAAGCTGCACTACATCGCCATGCTGATCGGTCAACTTTCCATTTTCTACATGCAATGCGCCATGCATTTCAAAAGGAGATAACTTCTCTGTGTTTTCATTTTTTTCTGTATCCTGGATTTTCTCTGTATTCTGGATCTTTTCTGTATCCTGCATTTTTTCTGTTTCTATATTTTCGCTATTCTCCTGCATTTGTGCTTCTGATACCTCACTTTCAGTTTGATTCGCTGTATTTTGTTGGCTGCATCCTGATAGCATACTGATTAGCAATAATGCCAGCAATGCATAACTTCCCACTTTTTTCATATATGGCATTCTCCTATAAACAATGATAATTATTATCTTTTCGCCAAGCTACTGCCCTATTATTCTCAACTATCGAATAATACTTACTCATCCTTCCAAATTGTAAATGTGTACCGTCTCTGACAAATTACGTCATTTGATTGAAAACTATGTAAAAGCATCAAATAAGATTTCTTTATAATATCTATGATATCATATAAATAGCTTTATTTGACAGATATTTTTTAACGTCAAAGTATGTTAATTAACAACATAAGAAAAAGTCCTACCTGTCCTATTAGAAATACAATCCACGCTCCTACAAGAGGAGCGACCTGTCTTGGTAAAACGTAGTCATACGATACATCAGATTTCAATCCACGCTCCTACAAGAGGAGCGACAATTGATGAATTGGAAATTGTAGATCAGGAGATATTTCAATCCACGCTCCTACAAGAGGAGCGACACAAAATCAGCCATTTATTTTCTCGATCCTTTCTATTTCAATCCACGCTCCTACAAGAGGAGCGACAATTTCTTTTGCGGTTGGAAGTACCTTATCAATATTTCAATCCACGCTCCTACAAGAGGAGCGACATTGGATATGGGAGAGTTTAAAGAAAAAATAATAATTTCAATCCACGCTCCTACAAGAGGAGCGACAAATAGTCTTGTGGTTCAAAATTACAGTAAAAATATTTCAATCCACGCTCCTACAAGAGGAGCGACCAGATTGCCATGTGTGGGAGCGTTAAATAATGAATTTCAATCCACGCTCCTACAAGAGGAGCGACTCTTCTTCTAAGTCCGGGTATGCATCCGAGAATATTTCAATCCACGCTCCTACAAGAGGAGCGACCTGTCTGATCGTCTCATATGCAAGATTCCCCCAATTTCAATCCACGCTCCTACAAGAGGAGCGACTCTCTCTGCAAACATGGCATCTACTTCATCATCATTATTTCAATCCACGCTCCTACAAGAGGAGCGACCGGAGTTGTAATTGACCTTATATTAATTATATTATTTCAATCCACGCTCCTACAAGAGGAGCGACAATAAATGGCGATTAAACCGATTTTATTCAACACAATTTCAATCCACGCTCCTACAAGAGGAGCGACAATAACTGGTGCAGTCCTGTGCTTGCTAAACCGCTATTTCAATCCACGCTCCTACAAAAGGAGCGACTACATGGTCAGATTGGAGTGGACAGACAAAGGAAACATTTCAATCCACGCTCCTACAAGAGGAGCGACAGAAGCATCAACGCAGGGAGTGGCAGAGCAGGCAATTTCAATCCACGCTCCTACAAGAGGAGCGACAAAGTTATTGGTGCTCTGGTAGAACTTGAGGCAAATTTCAATCCACGCTCCTACAAGAGGAGCGACAATGAAGAATGGTTTGATTACTATGAACCGGAGAATTTCAATCCACGCTCCTACAAGAGGAGCGACTATAGAGCTTGAAAAAGGAAAAGTTATCATGCCGGATTTCAATCCACGCTCCTACAAGAGGAGCGACAATACAAACACGAAAGGAAGTGAGCAGATGAACATTTCAATCCACGCTCCTACAAGAGGAGCGACAATTGTTTACGGAATTACCGGACAGCAGTACATTATTTCAATCCACGCTCCTACAAGAGGAGCGACATCCCATACGATATATTTTCCGTATAAAATGTACTATTTCAATCCACGCTCCTACAAGAGGAGCGACTTTTAATATCAAGCGCCGGCGTATCTGCTCGCATATTTCAATCCACGCTCCTACAAGAGGAGCGACGCCATGGTTCCCCTGTACTTTCCATGGTGCAGGGATATTTCAATCCACGCTCCTACAAGAGGAGCGACCTTCCTGGCAAAGGTAGAGTTTTTACATTTTTTAATTTCAATCCACGCTCCTACAAGAGGAGCGACCCAAAGCCAAAGCACTTACTTTAGGTGCCCATGTATTTCAATCCACGCTCCTACAAGAGGAGCGACTATGCAAGATTCCCCCAAAAATTGGACTTAATAATTTCAATCCACGCTCCTACAAGAGGAGCGACAATCAAATCCAATGCTGTTAAAGCCAGAAATTAATATTTCAATCCACGCTCCTACAAGAGGAGCGACACATTGCCGTGGTGGATTGTGGACGGAGTAGAAAAAATTTCAATCCACGCTCCTACAAGAGGAGCGACACAAACTGGGACAGAAGCTATGAAAAGGGATATATTTCAATCCACGCTCCTACAAGAGGAGCGACTGTCATGCGTCTGCATTGATAGTGGAGGACACAATTTCAATCCACGCTCCTACAAGAGGAGCGACAGAAGCGTTTACCGCTTGCGAAACCACACAGCATATTTCAATCCACGCTCCTACAAGAGGAGCGACTACCAGCAGCCAAAACACACTATCAGTTATGATATTTCAATCCACGCTCCTACAAGAGGAGCGACACTGCCTTTGCTTCCTGCTTGTTATATATTCCTTATTTCAATCCACGCTCCTACAAGAGGAGCGACATTTATCCGGGTGATTTTGGAGGAATAAGGCATGGAATTTCAATCCACGCTCCTACAAGAGGAGCGACTTTCTTGTTAAGCTGCAAATGTAGCTTGCTTCCCATTTCAATCCACGCTCCTACAAGAGGAGCGACTTTATGCAATCAACGTATTCTGCGACCTTTACGATTTCAATCCACGCTCCTACAAGAGGAGCGACAGCAAAAATGCACAATATTCCTCATGCATCTCTGCAATAATTATTGCATAGTGTCTATATAATTCCATCAAAACCGCAATAATTATTTTATGCAACACAAAAAATATTGCATTTTTCCGGTGCGAATCATCCGCTTTTTCATGTTCGCTTATGATCCGCACCGCTTTAAAATATCAGCGTATTTTCTACTGATATTCCTTTTTTTACACCCAGACATTCTATTTTCTGTTTTTGTTTATCGTTTAAATAATAAATACGAATGCTGTCTTTTTCTTCGTCTATAATTTCCTGTAGTTTTCCTTTCAGCATGCGACACTGGGCACCATCTACAATACATTCAAAAACAGAATTTTGTACTCGTACTCCATAGTTTACACATTGTTTTGCTACTTTACGAAGTCTGCTCTTTCCTGCTTCATTTTCTGTATTAACATCATATGTAATCAATACAAGCAAAATATCACCTCTATTTCCACAAAAATGGCGGATATGCATCAATGTCTCCACGTAAATATCTTGCCAAAAACATTGCCTGCATATAAGGAACCATTCCCCACTGAATCTTTTCTTTTAAATATGGATGTATTATCTGTTCCTGTTTTCGCTTCTGCCATTCGTCAAGCACTCTCTTTCTGGCATCATCTGTCAATAAGATTGCTCCATCTTCTTTTTCTATAAAATCTGTTTTGCCCACCATCCTTTTATTAATAAGACGCAAAACAAAACGATCAGCCAGCGCAGGACGAAGTTCTTCCATCATATCCAATGCCAGTGAATATCTTCCAGGTCTATCTCCATGTAAAAATCCGACACATGGATCCAGTCCAACTGTTTCTAACGATGCTGCCATCATGCTTGTTAATAGTGTATATACAAATGATAATAATGCATTTACCCTGTCCAGAGGTGGTCTTCTGTTTCTCTCATGAAAATAGAAATCTTCTTTTTGTTGTAAAATCAATTCATCAAAAACAGAAAAATACTGTGACGCAAGTTCACCCTCTATTCCCCTGAGTTGATCTTTGTTGTTACTGATTCTGATATCAGGTATTTTATCCCGAAGCCTCTCTGAAACAATTTTTAATTTATCTGCATCTGTCTGTAGTGAATGGTCTCTTATGGTACGTTCAATTACCCATCGTCCATTATAAACTTTTCCGACAATCGTATTGCGTGCAATCTTTAGGCTTTCCTGCTCGTCTGCTGCAACTTCATACTGTTTCTTCCTCAGAAGCACATTTCCTTTTGTCTTTCCTTCTACCCTTGCCAGGAATGAGCCGGACGGCGTCAAAAATACAATTGAAATATTATTATCTGCACATTTTCCCATCAACGCCGGACTGGCTCCTGCTCTGCTAAACGTTACAATCATTTCAAGATTATGAAGTGGCATTCTTCCAAGCTCTGCACCTTCCTCTTTAATCACCACATTTTCTCCATCCAGAGATAAATATTTATTCTCGGATGTGATATAGAGAGTATTCAACAATTTTTTCATGTGTTATCCTCCAATTCTTCTGCCAATATATTATTCATGTATGTTTCAACATTTCCCGTTTTTTCCAGTTCCGGCAGACACAAATCTTTTAAAGAACACACATAACATGCTTTCTTCTTTTTTGCTTTTGGTGTATAACCTCTTTCATAATATTGATGCATTTCATCAAACATATCTTTTACGTTCTGCTTGATACCCTCTGTAATCTGAATATTAACACGATGCTTTATCTCTCCATAATACAATGCGCCCTGTGTAATTGTACAATCCAACATTTCTTCCAGACACATGGCCTGTGCAGCTACCTGCAGGATATCCGCATCATGATCTTTTGGTTTTCCTCTTTTATATTCTATCGGTAATGGCGTATATTTCCCACCAAATGTACGTATCAAAGTACCAGACTCATCTGCATGAAATTCCACAATATCACAAATCCCACTCACACCCATTATTCGTGAGAAAACCGGCATTCCACGAGAAATGATGATATCTTTTCTTTTCTCGTGGGATGCCCCATTATGCGCCTGTCTGTGCATAAAGTTTCCATCCATTGTCTTGTAGTTTTCAGTCCATTGCTGTTCCAGATGAATCAATGCCCATTGTCTTCTACAAAACGCAAAATGCTGTATCCCGGAGATCATCAGATAATCGTCTTCTTTATATTCCTTCAATTATTTCCACTTCCAATCCTGGTAAAGAATTTAATGTAAATTCGTAATCATCAATACTTTTTGGAAATTCTGTCTTCTTCTCAATTTTCAGTAAGCGATGAACTTTTGCAGAAGAATATTGTCCCATCGGGCAATTATGTTTCCACCAGTAAACCCTTACCACTTCCATGCTTCCGTCCGGTCTTGCAGATGATGCATCATTTTCAAAAAGCGTCCTGAGCGCTTCTTTTATCTTTTCCGCATCTTCATCTGAAAATCCTGTCTTTTCTGCAAGCTGATGATTAATACTTCCCTTCACGGTATACATGGCAAAATTAACACGATGCTTCATTCCCATTGTATCATGACTTGTTTCTGAATTTACACTTTTCGTGATCTGTATACTTTCAATGTCAATAGGATCTACACTGAATGCCGACTGAATTGTTACAGGTCCTCTCACTCCAACTGATACGGAATTTCCTTTAAAAGCAAATACCTGTCCAAATGCTCTCACATCAATCCACGACTCACATGCTGCTTTGGCATATGCCTCATCATCTTTTGTTTTCAATGCTTTCTGCATCTTGTCATTTGTCTTTGTCCTGTCTGCAAGACTCTTGCATCCATCATCACAGCGGTCTTCGCTTTGCACAAAAATTTTCTCTCCCAAATCCTGCAGACGATTTCTGATTTTTCTTTTCAGACATACATCCGAAATTTCTCCGAATCCGTCAAAATCTTCTCTCGGACGATTTCCATTCAACGGATCTCCATTCGGATTTCCATGATTCACCATAATCACCACTTCAAAATCAATTTTGTTTGTAAATACTCCCATTACTCTTCTCCTCCTTCATTCGACTTTTCGCCTTTTGATTTTATTAATTTTTCTCTTTCCTCGTAATAACCAAGTAAATATCTTTCATTCAAAGGATTGTTGTTGAATCCATCTGTTTCCCGAAGAACATTTATGATCTGCATTATTTTGTTTTCTATTTTCGCTCTTGCACCCGGATTTAACCGTTTCAGATATGCTCTCACTATATGACTATAGAGTCTTTCATAAGTGATTGCCGGACGTCTGGTATACACATTCCACATTTTCTTTGCATTGGTAAGTCTGTCATCTGTTTTACTTTCCTGTAAATATAGTGCTCTCTCCTCGACTTTTTCAAGGATAGCAAGTAATTGTCCAAACAGATAGCTTCTATCTTTCTCTAGCTCCATACTGTTCACCTTCCCATCAAATTCATTATATTTTATCATTGCACAAGCCACCGGCGCCACACAGTTCTGCCACACAAAAGAGCTGTATGCCTGTGGATTTGAAGCCCTGTTTACAGCAGCTTTCACAATATCAGCCGGTATTTTGGGACTCAGTCCGATAATACACGGTAAAATTCTTCGGATTGTAGCTTTTCTCAGTTTGTCATTACATGTCAGATATCCTTTTTCCTGTTCTGTTCCATACGCAGCAAGTGCTATCTCATTTGGTGATGGCGCTGTGTTATTTATGAACACCCATTTTTTTGTTTCATGTAATTTTATCCATCGTGGCCAGGTACAATTCTGATGCCAGTGAAGAACTCTGTCTATAAATTCATTTCCCGGAACTTCCTGATAGTAAGTAACAGCTAACCTTCCTGTTGTTGCTGCATCAACCGACAAAATGATTACTTCATCATCCGGTTGGAGTTTTGCCCGGTATCCAGCCATCGCCTGATTCAATTTCTCTGCAAATTTTCTGTCGAGTTCTATGTCATCCTCGTCCCTGCATTCTGCTGCCCAATCAAAATCTGCCAAAAATGTTTCCTGTGTATCTCCAAATAAATCAACTACATCCAAAGCCAGATTAGAATCTTTTTCTTTTAGATTTTGTGGAAGCTTCCACACCACAGTCATCTCACCGTCTATATATTTTCCCTGCCTTGCTAACAACCAGCGCAAAGCATTATGTGCTTTCTGCGAAGTTTCATATCCAATACTGGCAGCCTGCTCACGATTCGCGAACCTTCCCCGGTAAGTAAAACCAGAGGTATCATTTGCCGAAAAAATCTTTGCTTTATCCCCGGAATTTCTGATTTTCGATGGATGTTTTTCAGAACATTGTATCTTTTCACCCGTCACATAATCTATATTACAATTATGCAAATTAGTCTTGTAATACTCGATAAAAGAGTGATACATTTCCGGCTCTTTCCACAATTCATGTTTTTCTCCATTATCCCATACTGCAAATCTTACCATCGCATCTTTTTGGGCAACTGACTGAATTTTATTTTCATTTTCGGACAGAAAACCATCTTCAGCCAATACCAATAATTTTGCTTTTATTAAATCCTGAATCAGTGTAGCTTTTTTCAAATAAAGATATACACATTGCAGCCACTTATTGGAAAATTCAGAGCTTGTCCATTTTCTCAAACTATTAATGTAATCATTATAGTATTCTGTCTTGTCCTCATTTGTGTATAACGAATAATCTCCTGCAACATAGCAAAGTTTGTCACATAATGCATGCGGACAGCTTCCATTACTTCGCGAAGCCGAATCCTCGGTTACTGGGATAATCGTGATTTTATCTTCCCCATCCTTTGGAATGATTCCGGACAAAGCCGGCATAAATTTACCTTTTAGGTCAATCGTCACTTCTATCTGCGCATTTGCTGTAGAATGCGAGATTGGAAGTAAGATTGGATCTTCATTTACCTTTTTCCCCACAATCGCTTCGCATGCGTCATATGTTTTTTCAAGCATTTGTATCCAGCCCAAAAAGATTCCCCCTTTCAAATTCCCTTATTCCACAGAAATTTTTTTCGTCAAATGTTTTCATTTCCATTTCCGCAACTACTTTTCTGATCTGACATTCTTCCGGTTCCGGAAATCTAATCACTCCGTCTTTCATGTATGCATTCCATAACCGGATCGTCATATGCTTTTTCTCATTCTCCCTGACTGCTTCATCCGAATATGTAATTCCATGTACCATGATTCCAAAAGAAATATTTCCATCATTGTCATAGAATCCTTCTCCTTCCATCACTGTACAGGGTTCTACATATCCCTGACATTCTCTTGTTCCAAGAAAAATATCTCTCCTGCCTCCTCTTTCTAACATTCTTTTTGCAATTTGATAATGCTTATTCTCATTCCGGTCATTTACAAGATCCGGTCTGTTTTCATTCCATACAAAATGTGCTTTCACCCGGTATTCTACATCTTTTAAATATGTGTAAGATGCCAGATCGTTTCCTCCCTGATATTTTATCGGGCGCATTCCCTTTGACTCTGTCCGTATTGGATGCATCACTCTGCACTCATCAATCACCCACGTAAACGTAGGTTTCCAGTAAATACTTTCTGTGATTCCTTTCAATGCTTGATACGTTGGCACCTGATATGACAGTTTTTCGCCTCCTGTTTTCGTTAATGGATCGGTGAAAAGTGCATATTTCCCATAGACTTTATATTCTATTGCATTTTCTCTTTCCATTCTTCTTTCCCCCTTTTTCAATAATATTGTAATACAAGTTCATTGAGCAGTCCTTTTTCCATATCATAATTTTTAGCTACATATACGTCTGGTAAAAACCTGCTTTCTTCTATCACTCCATTTTGTAAGCATTCTTTTAATTTATTTTCATAAACAGACACCGTATAACGCTGTATCTTTCTTAATAATCTTTTTTTATCAGACATATTCTGCGCTGTTTCCAGTTTTTCAAGGATATCCATTCCCTCTTTATATGGAACTATCACTGTTTTTCCCTCTTCCTGAATCGGTCTGTAGTTTTCTCCTGCTGTTTCAAATGCCTGTCTGATGAAATGTTTCCGTTCTCCCGGAAATCCACTGCTCAATAATTTATATATTGTTTCGCCTTTTCCTATATCATAATCCATTTTATTGCTGACTTCCTTATAATAAATTTCATAATACCAATCCATCCACTCTGGGAAAATAATACTCTCCGTACTATTGGACTGATTATATTTTTCACAGACTTCTTCCGTTTTCTTCTGAGCTGTTCGAATCACCTCAAATTCATCCCCAACTAATTGAATTACAGTAACCCTCCCCTGCTCCATTTCCCCGTTTCGGTTGCAACGACCTGCCGCCTGTGCGATATTGTCCAATCCTGCAAGTGAACGATAGACATGATTGACTGACAGATCCACTCCCGCTTCTATCAGATTTGTACTTATAATCAAAACTTTTTCTGTACTATTTTTCAGATAATTTTTTATGCTTTCCAATTGATCACTCCGATGTTCCGGACATAAGTTTGTTGTCAGATAAAAAATCTTCACATCTTTCAATTCTGCTTTTATATAATCAAAAAATGCTCCAACTGTCTCTTTCTTATTCAAAATTAAAAGTATTGTCCGTTCCTTTTGGAAATCATTGAATATCTTCTCTCCCAGTGATTCAAATGTGTCTGGCTCATTTATTTCAAAAGAGATGTTTGTACGCTGAAAACGCTGAAAAATATCACACACTCCTGTGACCATATCCTTAGGCGCTGTATATAAAATCTTTCTTTTTATATTGCCAGATGCCAATTGCGGTTGGGTGGCTGTACACAAAATAATAGTCGCATGACATACATAACATAGAAAATTCATCATAAGATTAAATGTGTGTATTGTCTGCACCGGCAGTGCCTGTGCTTCATCTACGATAATCACAGAATTTTTCAATTGATGAAAACGGCGGATGCTTTTATTTTTCTGTGAAAACAACGTATACAAAAATTGAATCATAGTTGTACAGATAATCGGTTCCTTCCATGCAGTATCTATCTGCTTCTCCTGTTCATCAGAATTGCTGACATTTGAGTGATGTTCCATCACCCATTCTTCGTTTCTGACTGCTTTCTTTATCACTTCAGTGCTTTGTTCTGTGATGGATATGAATGGCGATATGTAAAATATATGGGAAACTTCCGGTGTTTTTCTCTCTGCTGCCACTTTCAGTGCATATCCCAAAGATGCTAACGTCTTTCCCGCACCTGTCGGAAGTGATAACCGATATATTCCATATGATGTCTCTGAGAAATTCATACATTCTTCTCTAATCTTTTTTCGCAGTTCGAAGATTTGTTTTTGTTTCTCTGTTCTGAGATTCTCCTGTGCTTCTTTTTCCAGCTTATCCATATATTGCTGATAATTTTTCAAAGCCTTCTGATATACGTTTGCAGTTTCCATATTATCATCAAGCATACTGTCACCCATTGCTCTTGCTGTATCTGTCCAGTCTGAATCTATTTGCAAAGACAAAAGCAATCGTTCCATACAGCTCATATAAAAAAATCTCTCTGTGCCTTCTGTCTGTCCATTCTGACAGATTTGTTTTAATGGTTTCAAAAAAGCGGTTATGAATTCACCATATGCCTTTCTCATCTGACTGCATAACATATCTTTTGTAAAATGCATTTCTTCAAACCACAGTCTTGCAATTTCATCCAGTTTTTCTTTTTCAACCACATTCAATCTGACTTCAAACTTGTCTTCGCCATCTTCATCTATGCAGTCATAAATTCCATGATGTGCCGTAATCGTATATGAAATAAGCTCTATCAAAAGCCTCATATCTTGAACTGAATGATAGGGACTGTTCTTAAATTCCTGCATTAATAATTCAGCTCCTGCAGAGCTATGATTTACTGCTCCCCTTTTGGGTAGATCATCTTCTTGCTTGATATATGCCTGAAATTCAGTACTAAACTTTCCTGCATCATGCAATTGCAGACAAAGTGTAGCTAATGTTCCTATTCCTATCTTTTCTCCTTCACTCTGTGCATACTGTCCCGCTTCCAGTAAATGTACTGTTAATTCCTGCTTTTTTTCATTTTCCTTGTGTGCCAGATACATTTTTCTTTCCTCCTATCTTCATATTATTCTTTCATACCCTGTTTGTCAATATATTATCCATATTATAGAATAATATTTTTACCAATTGACATTCATACGTTATTATTTATAATAAAGATTGTCGTATTTTACTACGCGGATTGAAAATATAATATGGAGAATATTGTTCTCCTTCAGCAGGGTTTTCCCTGCTGATTTTTCATTACTGAAGATATAGCACTTTAACTGTCCAATAATTTGTACATTTTAATTTAAATCAACAAAAAATTGCTATTTAAATATTTAAACCACAGAAGTTAGAACTATGGTTACACATCGAAAATATTCAATAATGAATTGCTTAGAACATTTCCGCTATTAAAAACGAGTATCAAAATAAGGCCTTTTAATAGGTAGCATAGATATAAAGCGAAAAGCCGTATGCCCGAGTAAGGCAAGTACGGCTTTGTTTAGGGATATAGTGGAAAATGCTTTTCATATTTCTTGATTTTTTCTTAAAATGTGTTTTTTCCGTCTACTATAATCATTTTTTATTTGTTTTTTGAAAATCATAGGGCGTGTGAAAAAACGAGAGTTTTTTCATTCGTCCTTTTGCTTATAGTTATAA
>OMGH01000835.1_pt1 | contig 22712 bp, 15 predicted proteins | sample 1645841 | NCBI WGS metagenome assembly OMGH01 (sample SAMN00849584, study PRJEB25192) | human gut metagenome
GCTGTTAAGATTCTGTACGAATTATGCTTATAGTGTTTCTATGCTTGACGAAACCGGCTTTTATGCGCCGTCCATGGCGCATAACACCTTGCCCAGCCATCCATGGCTGGGCATTTCTGTGTTTCATGTGCATAATTCTACAGTATCTAAACAGCTTCGCTAGAAGCTTACATGAGGGTGTGCCCACGGGCTGCGTTCCCGGTCTCCCGGTTTTCTTACGCTGTGACTGGATGTTCATTTGTGGTTAGCTAATATTTCTTTCATCTTTTTGCACTTCGGCCTAATACAATTCCACCATATCGCTTGGCATTCTCAGATCACCTCTAGGAGATAATGAAACAGTTCCCACCTTTGGTCCGTCAGGTATGCATGAACGCTTAAACTGCTGCTGCCTGAAACGCGTAAAGAATGTTTCCAGAGTCTTTTCTATTTCCCCCTTACTTACATTTGCAAAAGCAATCTCTGCAAGTTTTAATATCCGATCCCGGCTTTCTCCATTACGCAGAAAATGATAAAGGAAGAAGTCATGAAGGTCATATTTGCCGATGCTCTCCTCTGTTTTCTGTGCTATGTTACCGTCTTTATCCGGCGGCAGTAGTTCAGGAGAAATAGGCAGGTCTGCTATTTCGCAAAGCACATTTTTCATTTCATCCGTTGACGCGCACTCGCTGGCATAAGCCTGTACAATGTATTTAACAAGTGTCTTTGGTACACTGCAGTTCACGGCATAATTGCTCATATGGTCACCGTTGTAGGTGCACCAGCCAAGTGCAAGCTCTGACATATCACCTGTACCGATTACAAGTCCGTCTACCATGTTTGCATAATCGAATAATACTTGCGTACGCTCTCTGGCCTGAATGTTTTCATATGTCACGTCAAAAACATCATCCGGATGTCCTATATCCTTCATGTGCTGTCTGCATGCAGCCTCAATATTAACTTCCACGGCTGTCACTCCAAATTCTTCCATAAGCCTGTCAGCAATTGTCTTTGTAGTAGATGTAGTTCCAAATCCTGGCATTGTAATACCATAGATATTTCTCTTCGGAATGCCAAGTGCTTCAAATGCATCACAGCATACCAAAAGTGCAAGTGTGCTGTCCAGACCGCCGGATATTCCAAGAACAACCTTTTTTATTCCGGTGGATATGAGTCTCTGTTCCAGACCTTTTGCCTGAAGCGACAAAATCTCCATGCAGCGGTTTTTTCGGTTGTTTTTATCACTTGGTACAAACGGATACGGATTAACTTTCTTTGGCCATATTTGATAATCCTTCGTCCGGTTTTCACCATTTAAAATTACTTTTATCACATCCGGCACATCAGCCCATGAATCGCTGTTGTATCTGTGGCGGTCATTCATGCAGCGATCAATATCTATCTCACTTATCACAAAACCAGAGCTCATCACATCATCTTCTGATACCTTTTTATTCATACGTTTTGAATAATCTGACGTCTCACCAGCTATTCTGCCATTATCAGCTATGATGCAGTGGCCGGAAAATACCAGATCCGTGCTGCTCTCTCCTGCACCGCTTGACGCATACACGTATCCGGCACGGCATCTTCCTGACTGCATCGCCACAAGACTGCGCCTGTATTCTCTTTTTCCGATTACGTCATTGCTTGCTGATGGATTTATAATGATATTTGCACCGGCTTTGCAAAGCTCCCCGCTCGGAGGCGCACTTACCCATAAATCTTCACAAATCTCAGTACCGACAATTGCGCCTCTCAGATCCTTGATAATAATATTCGGAGAAAAAGGTACTGTTGGTCTGTTTGCGACATAATTTAAAGTAATCTCATCTGATAATCTCTTGTCTGCACTTGTAAACCAGCGTTTCTCATAAAATTCACCATAGTTGGGAATATATGTTTTTGGCACAATTCCAACAATTTCTCCGCTGTGTACATATGCAGCACAGTTGAAAAGTCTGCCAGCTTCATCTTCTATCGGCAGTCCCACGCATACAAGGATGCTTAAATCCTGCAATGCTGTTTTAATCCTGTCCAGTTCTTGCTGAGCCTGCGCGAGCAGTCCTTTTCTCAAAAACATGTCTGCACAGCTATATCCCGTAATACTCAGCTCCGGAAAAACCACAAGCTGCACATCCTTTTTTGCAAGTGACTCTGCAATGTGTATGATATTGTCAGCATTGTTCACGCAGTCCCCGAGATAAATCTCAGGGGACGATGCGGCAACACGGTAAAATCCTGTATTCATAACATTTCCTCCTAGCGGTCATTTTTCATCCTGTAATCAATGCAGCGGTTTAAGTAATCCACATAATCCGGATTTTTGCACATCCCCTTGCCGGGTGTATCAGAAATCTTCGCTACATCCATACCATTGCATATTGTGGTTTTCATGACGATATTGAGTGCAGGAACATCTGTATCATTACTTAAGTATGTACCGATACCGAAAGCTACATTTGTTTCCTTGCAGAAATGTCTGTAGAGCTTGTCAGCACGCTCAAAGTCAAGACTGTCGCTGAATAAAAGTGTCTTTGTTTTAGGGTCAATTCCAAGTCTCTTGTAGTGCGCAATCATCTTTTCACCCCACTCATACGGGTCTCCGCTGTCATGACGCACTCCTGAGAAAAGTGTCGCATAGGTAAGCTGGAAATCACGCAGGAAACAGTCTGTTGTGATTGTGTCAGTGAGCGCAATACCGTTTAATACTCCATACTCCTTAACCCATGCATCGAGAGCATACCAGTTTGAATATGCCGGATTGTGCCTGTGATTGCCCTGTCCTGTACACATAATCCACTCATGAGCCATGGTGCCTACAGGTGTAAGTCCGTACTTCTTTGCAAGATACACATTTGATGTGCCGACAAACTTTGATGAACTGTGCAGGGTGTCGTTTAAATGTGCGAACTTCTGCACTGCAAGCTCCTGCGCTTCAGCAGAAAGTCTTCTTCTGAGACCAAACTCTGAGAATGTACCCGCGTACCAGTGTCCGTTCTTTAAATTCTCATACTTTGCATCCAACCGCTTCTTAAAGCTGTCAATCAGCTTATCATAGTCATATGCCATTCTGAAATACACTTCATTTACAATGGCAAGTGTCGGAATCTCATACATTGAAGTGTTAAGCCATGTTCCTTTTGCCTCGATAGACAAGCCACAAGGTGCATCTGTTCCTATCTCAAAATCATCAAAACGCGGCTGCCAGAGACGAAGAAAATCAACATAAGAGCCTTTGATCCATTTGATATTGTCAAGATATGCAAGCTCATCCTCTGTAAACCGAAGCTTACAGAAAGCCTTAATCTGTTCTGTTATCTCCTGCACCATTTTCTGTGTAAAATGCACATCTTCATTTCTGCACTTGAATGTCCATGTGGTCTTGTAATCCGTAAACTGATGGAATATTGTCTGACCCATGCTGAATTTATACATATCAGTCTCTAAAAGACTTGTGATTATCTGGTTTAATTTCATAATATTCTCCTCTCATTTCTTACGCTATTAGTATGTCAGAAACATTTTTAATAAATAACTTTCTATATAATATTGACCTGAATCATCTTCATTGCTTCTATTGCCGTCTTATGACTTTCAGGCGTTACACAGGCACAGGCATTTTCTATCACGGACACCTCTGCATCTTTACAGAACGTCTTTGCAATCGCTACGTTGCTGATTACGCATATTCCCGTGCAAAATCCGCAGAAAAAAATCTCTGTATCGCTGTTGTCATATCCCGCAAGCAGTTCGCCAAGCTCTTTGCTGCCAAACGTCGGCTTGTCAATATAAGTCATATCGTCACAGTCAACTCCACGCTCCTTCATTGCAGCTTTAAGACGAGCGTCTACTTCCCATCCGTTTGTCCCTTTAATACAGTGAGCTACCGGAAGCTTTCTTCCCTCCTGAGTATTCAGATAGTTTTCATCATGCGTATCCCTTGTGAATATCACGTCATCATATTTTCCTGACCTGATTTCATCTGCAATAACATTTGTTGCCACGTTACACTCCTTGTTTCCAAGAACTCCTGTAATAAAGTCATTCTGTGCATCCACTACTACTAAAATTTTCTTTGCCATAATCATTTCCTCCTACATCATATAATCATCATTTGTTGCATCCATAAGGATTTTTCCAAGCTGTTTTAAATCCTTCCACATCCATCGCGGAACCAGATCCCTGACCTTGTCATAATCTTTCTTATACAGCAAATCTCTGATCATTGTACTTGAAATCTCAATATCGCTTCTGCCAATGTTTCTGATTGTCACATTCTTTAAAATATCATCTGTAAACCAGTTTTCCGCAATCTTCGGGTCGTCGTTATAATAGAATGTAAAGCTTTTCTCCCCAATTTCATTAGCTATGTTGTAATAGAAGAAAGCCCCCCATTCCTTTACATACTGGGCTGCATCCTCCATGCTCCAGTCTGATAATGTCATAACCTTTACATCTGCACTGCTTAAATCCTCTTCCTGCAGTACGTTTTCAACAAGTCTTTTTCTGTATTCGATTGGAAACGGATTTCTCTTTGTATAGCTTTTGTTTGCACTGCCTATCACAACAAGCAGATTTTCGCACTCAGATGCGGCCTGTTTTATCATGTTCAGGTGTCCGTTATGGAATGGCTGTGCCCTTGTGAGTATCACACCGTTTTTATATTTCTTCTGCACTTTAACCAGTTTACGTTCATCCATGTTAAGGTCAACATATCTGTACACAGCAGCCGGTTTTCTTCCGACAATAGGTCTCTGCGACCTGTCAAGTGAAACAAGCTGTCCTGCAATCTTCTCACGGAACACCTTTGGATGAACTTCCTTTCCTGAAAGAACCTCAAACACCTTAAGCAGGTCCGGAATGGTAAACTCACGCGGCACAAGGTTAAACATAATGCCTGTATACTCAGCCTTATTCCTTATCCTCATAAGTCCTTCCAGTATAATCTGGTCATGGTCAAAAGCAAGCTTTTCGTCTGATACGCTGACCGGAACAAAGTTTTCCACTGTGATTACACCGTTTTTAAATTTCTCAGACTTGAGGGAGTATTCAATTTTAATCAAGTCGTTTGCAAACTCAAGTTTTTCATCTGCAAATTTCACATCGAACCATCTGGCATCCTTTGCGTCATCACCTGCAACGGCAGACTGCTCATATCCATATGGAAGCAGTGCAATATATGCAATATCAATAATTCTCATACGCGGGTCCCTGTCCGGCTGGCTCATGGTATAGAGCTGCTCAAGATAAATGTCTGTAAGACCTGTTTCCTCTTTAAGCTCCCTGCACGCTGCTTCATATGCTGATTCCTTTATGTTAATAAATCCGCCTGGAAGCGCCCATTTGTCTATCTCCGGATGAGCCTTTCTCTTTATCAGAAGCACCTGCATACAGCTTAAGTCTTCCTTCATACGAAGCACCATCATGTCAACTGTAACCGATGGTCTGTCATAATCGCCCGGCTTATATTCTGCTAAAAACTCCCGTTCTGTTAATCCATTTACATCTACTTTATTCATGTGTTCAACTCCTATAATTACTTTCTGCGCTTCTTATATTTACTTTATGTACTTATTATAGTAACTCTTAGTAACTATGTCAAGTACTTTATAGAATTAATTATAATTTTTGCAAATTTATTATGCTTCCACAACCTGTCTGCAGGAGACGCTAATATATAAGCTCAAAAAAAGAGGATGTGAAAAAACTCGATTGAGTTTTTTCACATCCTCTTCCATTTTCTGTGTTTCATGTGCATAAATCTACAGTATCTAAACAGCTTCGCTATACATCAGGCAATTTCTTCGGAGTTACGCTTTATCTGGTTCACTATCTCCATTATCTGTTTTGCGGTACTCATATCATCTTTGAAAAGAGTTGTGATACTTCCAACTGATTTAAATGGTTCACCCATCAATACTTTATTATCTTCGATATTTCCATTTGCTACTATATAGTCCACTATCAGATTTACGAATCTCATCTGATTTATGTTCAAGCGCTCTTCTGACATAAAACAACTGAAGGCTTCGTTTACTGCCGCTCTATCTACACCGACTATTTTTCGTACTAATCTGCCTATCGGTGTCTCTCCGTATTCCTTTATATAATCTTCCTTTGAACCAAGCTCAGTCCACAGAATTCGTTCCAATTCCCTTAGATCCGTTTCTGTCAGCTTTTTGTTGTTTTTCAGCTTATACACTGACAATTTGTCACTATGCTCTTTCAGGTAAAATTCGACTTTTTTACGATAATTTTTCAAGTCATTTCCGCCATATAAAGGTTCACCCGGTGTACCATCTGTTATAGAGTCCGTGAAATTTGTATAGTATATTGGCCGTACCTGTCTGTCAAGGTACTGCAACAGACCTCTTAAAGCTTCTCTTACTGTATCAAGCTCTATTATAGTGACTTTATCCCAAAATTCATTTGTCTGGACCTTTTCGATAATCTCCTTTTTCTTTTCCACCTGTGGGATTGAGTATTTGGCAGACAGCTTTTCTGCGGTCTGAACCACTATATTCACCGGACTTTGTATGCTTTTGCTTTGCAACAGTCCAAGATCTATACTGTATACCAGATAGTCAAATCTTCGCGCCAGCTCATCTTCCTTTTTAGGCCTGATAAGAGGTGCAATATGCTCCCTGATATCCGAAATCTCTATTGTCTCCAGATTATCCCACGATGATGAAGCCCTGAAAAACTCTACATAACGCAGATGTCTTTTCACCATAAAGCTATCGTCATTTAAGCTAATTACATCTTCCTTTAAATCATCCACAAGGCTTTTTCTGTAATCTGCGTATACCTCATCACTACTGTATACCGGTGCCTGAAGCTCTCTGACAATCTGGGCTTTTGTGTTATATATTTTCTCATTGAGTGATTCTGTTATGCCATTCTCCGCTCCATTTTTGTTCACGCGGAAATATTCAAAATTGTTACAGAAATCAAATATAAGAAATCTTTCTTTGTCCATACCCTCTCCAAGCAGATTAGGGCAAAGCCTGGTTCCCCTTCCAATCATCTGCCAGAACTTGGCATAGCTTTTTACCTTCTTAAAAAATACAAGATTCAAAATCTCCGGAATATCTATTCCTGTGTCGAGCATATCAACAGATACTGCTATCTGTGGCATTTTATCACTTGTGCTAAACTCATCTATCAATGAATCACTGTACTTTATACTATAATCTATCCGCTTTATGAAGTCTCCTCCATATTCCGGAAAAAGCTTATTGAAACGCTCGACTATTGCCTGCGCATGCAAAGAGTTTTTGGCAAAAATTATTGTCTTGCCAAGCTTGTCTCCACCCTCAATTTTTAAGCCCTTTTCCATAAGCTCTCTTAAAACCTTATCAATTGTATCCGCGTTAAAAAGCCATGTATTTACGGCATCTCCTGATATATCATCACCTACAGTGTCATCATCAGAAAATGTATCCTCATACTCCTCTTTTTCCTCATCTGACAGCTCATCATAGTGAATACCGCTTTCCATTATTTTTGACTTATATTCCAGTGTAGAATAATTGACCAGATAGCCCTCTTCCACCGCTTTTTCAAGCTCATACGCAAATGTCGGAACTCCTCTTTCAAGGTCAAAGACTCCATATGTGTTTTTGTCGATTTCATTCTTTGGAGTGGCAGTCATACCAAGTAACATCGCATCAAAATACTCAAATATTTCCTGATATTTTTTGTAAATGCTGCGGTGTACTTCATCGCAGATTATGAGCTGAAAATGCCCCGGACTAAAGAGCTTCTCACCATATTTGTTTTTCCTCTCATCTATGGCATTCATCATCGTCGGATATGTAGAAAAAATCATCCTGCACGACTCAGGGTCATCTTTATTGTCAAGCAGATTACAGCATGATAAATCAGGAAGCAGATTCGTATAATTGTTTTTGGCCTGCTTCACAAGAGCTTTTCTGTCTGCGAGGAACAGAATATTTTTCACGTAATTGTGGCGCCTTAATACATCAACAATACTAATGCTCACTCTTGTCTTTCCTGAACCTGTGGCCTGCACTATAAGCATCTTACGGTGTTTATTTGTGATAGCATCACAGACTGCGGTTACAGCCTCTTTCTGATACGGTCTGTTGGTAATATCATCGCTTATCCGTATATTTTCAAGCGGAATCCTTGAAGTGCGTCCATCCATCTCAAGCTGCAGCTCTTCCTGTGTGAAAAAGCCTGAAACCTCACGCCTTGGATATCCCATATAATCATTCGTATAGAAAAATTCAAATCCATTTGTTATGAAAATAAGAGGGCGTCTATTGTATTTATTCTGCAAACAGTCAGCATACAGCTTCGCCTGCTGGCTTCCTACCATAGCATCCACAGAAGCCTTTTTAGCCTCCACTACAGCAAGTGGCAGATTATCCTTTCCCCAAAGAACATAATCCACATACCCTGTTCCTGTGCTGTTTGGCATTCCTGTAACCGGCTCCTCCTCCGTGACATTTCTGCCAATAACCCATCCTGCCTCCTTTAAGGCAACATCTATATATCTCTTGCGGGTTTCTGCCTCACTTATCGTATCTACATGGAACTCCCTTGTCTTTACATTCTGACTACGCTTCTTTGTCATCTGCTCGCGGAGCTCTTCATTCTCCTTCAATACGCTCTCGAGCTTTTTATCCTTACTGCTTAAGCCCTCATACAGCTTCATGAGCTCATCAGCCTTTATACGCTTTTCATTACCGCTTGCAAGAATCGACTCATCATATGTCTTCTCATCGTATTCCCTCGAATATGAATAATCAATCCAATCGCAAAACTCAAACAAATCACGAAGCGCTATTATTGCTTCATCCCTGCCTATATTGTTGTTGGTATGAACTGCAACATTTCCCAGATGAATGGTATATTTGAGCATTGGAAACAGCCTTGGCTCAATTATCCTTCTAAACGTTGGCTCATGAATAAGACTCGATACATTATCTCTGTACGGAAGCGAAAGCTCCGCGTCATATGAGAAAACAAATCTCACTGCAAGCTCAAGTGCACGCCTCGACAAAATGGCACAAGTGGCCGGTGAAATGGATAAACTTTTTTCTGCTTCAACTGCCTGCTTTGCAAAATCTGCGTATTCTTCTTTCTTTAAAAGGTAATCAAAATTAGTTTCCATGTAATCACCCCTTTTATCTTTCTACAAGCACTTTGCATCTCTTCCTGCAAAATGCAATTCCATAATACATGATATTCTGTCTGTCATTATTTAACAGATATTCCTGATATCTTCTATCCTTTATCTGTTTCAGAGCTTTTTCACAGGATTTTTCCATAGCTTTAAAATCTTTTGTGTATTTAAGCTCTGCAATAATTCCTTCATCCGGATCATCTGTCTCCACAATAATATCTGCAAAGCCCTCTCCTGCCTCAACATTTGACTTTACCAGCCAGTCCTCATTGCCACTCAAAATGCCAATAAGCAGATTATGATAGGAGCTTTCCTTTTCCTCATTTCTCGCTTTTGTGTCAAAAACGCTCACCGAATTGCTCAGCACCTTGTTTAAATACATTTCCATTATCTGTGTATTTCCATCTTTGAAAGCCTTCCAAAAGTCCTGCAACTGCTCGGTATTGGAAAATATTTTATTCCTGAACCACTCCTGTATCTGCAGCTTAAATACTTCTTTAATCTCCTTGTTCGGAATTACAAGGCTATATTTTTTGTCCTCACTGATCTTTGTATATGTCAGATAACCTGTTGTAAACAGAACACTCCATAGATTATCAATATTATTGTCTATTTCGTCATAGGTCATATCCAGACGGATTTGCTTGTCTATAGCTTCTCCCGCGATTAAACGCTCAATTTCATCTCTGGTTGTCTTACCAGCCTTATCTATAAACCTCTTAACAAGCTCATTTCCGCTTGTATTAATCCAATACGCTTCCGGTCCTGCCATTGGATCATCTTTTATTCGGTCAACATGATTGATTACATCCCACGGACAGTATACATCGACATTTCCGAAATGATAACCATCATACCATTCCTTTGTCTCCGCAAACCTGTTTTCCACATGATAAAATGCCAGCAAACGCTCTACTTCCTCATCCGTAAAGCCAAAGTGTTCATCAAATCTTGTATCCGTAATAGATAAAATCTTGAAATTATTTAATCCTGTAAAAATACTTTCTTTTGAAACACGAAGACAACCTGTTAAGACAGCAAAATCCAATGCCTCATTTGTCTTTAATGCTTTTCCGAATATGGCACGTATCAAAGAAACCATCTCTTTATAATAGCCATTCTGAAATGCCTTATCCAGTGGAACATCATATTCATCTATTAAAATAACCGTTTTTCTGCAATGGTGCTTATATAACAGCTCAGATAAAGTTTGAAGCGAAGCATACAATGCCTCATCTCTCATTTCATATCTGCCATCCTCTAATCGGATTAAAGAAGCATACGCCGACTTATCGTCAATGTCCAGCCTGTCACTCTGCTTCAAATATGCAAATCTCTTAGCTTCCTTTGCAATTATCTCTATCATCTGATACTTTGCTGCTTGAAAATCGAGTCCTTCCACATTCTTTAAAGATAGAAATATCACAGGATACTTGCCCATATTATCATCACACAGTTTTTTGTTGTGCGATATATAAAGACCATCAAATAATTCAGAAGCTGCTCCAATTTCAAAGAAAGATTTGAGCATACTCATGTTGAGAGTCTTGCCAAAACGACGCGGTCTGGTAAAAAGGTTGACTTTTCCCCGGCTGTCAACTAACTGTTCAATCAGCTTTGTCTTATCGACATAGTAATATCCGTCTGAACGGATTTCCTCAAAGTTCTCTATTCCCACCGGTAGTTTAAGTGATTCAGTCATGCATGCTCATCTCCTTCCCTGATAAAAATAAGTGTGTAAATATAGGTTTATTATAGCATATATTGGGGCGAAGGTCATAGTATCAAATTTTGATTTGTTGACTTGTTCTGCAAACGCATAATATCTATCTTGTACTTCCATCGGTGGCTTAATTATTTGAAAACCAGATACTATTGGAACATTAAGATTGGGCATTGTTTGTCCTACAGCCATATCTTCTATAGTTTTCTTAAATGATGGAAACGATATTATTTTTTGAATATAATCAGCAGTAACTTCCCCTTTAGTTCTGATAAGCATGCTTCCTGTTCCACACAAGAATCCATCTTCAGGAACAACTGCGCATCTACCCATTTCACCTCTTCTACCCATTACAACATCCCCAGTTTTTAACTGATATGCTGATAATTCTTCATATTTTTCATCAGAAATTGTAAGTTTATCATCTGGAGAAACCTTACCGTCAACAATATGCGAAGGATTTAGTAACGGATGTCCACCATCAATATAATCTTCCTTATGTAGTAGCGAACCAAAAGGTCCAATCTTAATATCTGCCAAATCAGAAAGTGCAACCTTATCATATCCATAAGGATTAGAAACTGGATCACCAAACATCTCGACAAATCGGGCTTTCGTTAAGCTGTCTAATTCAACTAACTCTTGTTTTCTGGCTTCTATAACCTTTTTACACCTACCCAAAACATCTATGATTTCCAATTGTTTCTCTATATTATCAAGGTTAAATTCTTCATTTTTATAATCTTTAAAATAAATATGTGGAATGGTTGCTCCAGTATAGTATTTTTCTAAATGCATATAACTCACAGCATAAAACAAATATTCTGGTAATACATTTTTCTTTGGTATTAGATACTGCATAGTTCCTATCACTGAAGATTTTGCTGGATTCAATGTTGTTCTGCCTATTCCTGCTCCATCCTTGACAACAGCTACATATGGTTGCTCCTGATGATAAAAATTTACTTTTCCAGCCAATCCTGACGCACCATAAATTGGATAATTACCACTCATTTTAATTATATCAGACTGTTTTATGTTCGATGAGCCACGCTCACAAACATCCTCAAGTTTTACTCTCATATACGTCACTCCTGCTATAAACACCATTAATCTTTCCAAGACACAAAAATAACCGCCCTGGTCTGGTAAACTGTGGCGGTTATCTTTAATCAATACATATATCAGGCTGACCGTCTATCGGTAGCACTTCTTTTATACTATATTAACATCTAATCGCCTTTGTGTCGAACGTATATTCTATTTGTCCAAGATTCCGTCAAACACGAATTGACCTTTTCTCATTTTTACTAAGCAAGATACTTCTGATGAGCAGTTTTGACATTATTCTGATTAACCATAGCATACTGCATAGTGGTATCAATCTGGGAATGTCCAAGTATCTTTTGAACCTGTTCAATCGGCATTCCCTTATCAATAGCTCTCGTAGCCATTGAACGCCTGAATTTATGCGGATGTACTCTCTCTAAGGACAGTTTTCTCCCGAGTTTTCGCAATCGAATCTCAACACCACTTATCTTAAGTCTGTCATGTGGTGCATCCAACGTAACAAACAAGGCTTTATTTTTATCAGTTCTGGTATTAATATAATCCTTTAGATGTACTTTTGCCTTTGCATCAAAATATACTCTGCGCTCTTTATCACCTTTTCCATAAACGATACACTCACGTCCTTCAAGATCAATATCATCTATATTCAGGTTTACCAGTTCACCAACTCTTATTCCGGTAGAATACAAAAGATCTATAATTGCCAAATCTCGCTTTTCATTACAATTATCTCTAAGCTTCTCTATTCCCTCATCAGAAATCACGCTTTTTACAACTGTTTTGGTCTTTATCTTATGAATCCTGCGCATAGGACTTTTAAGAATATAATCCTCTTCCTCGAGCCAAGAAAAGAAGCTTGAGATATTTCTTCTAACATTATCAATTGTTACATTGGAGCAATTATTGAGCTTTTGATAATCTGACAAATATTCACGTATTTCTTCCGTTGTTATTTTACGGACAGATGTTTCGGTTTGTGACAACAGATGCTGCACTGTTTCCCTATAATACTTTATTGTTCGTTCTGAACACCCCTCTATAGTTTTTGCATCAAGAAACATTTCCAAAAATTTATCATTTGCAATCTCTGCTTTCTCTGCTTCATTTTCTGCAAACGTTTGTAAAATGACTTCCTGTAATTTTTTCATCTGAGCTATTGATAAATACTCCGACATTACATTTAAAACTTTAACTATTTTTTCTTCCATGTTGATATCTCCTTTCAAAATACCAACATCCTTCTCCTGCATAAATGCAATTTATTCCGGCAATTGTATTTATGCAGCCTGTGAATAATCCATAATAAAAATTTTACTTGCGATATGCTCTACTATAGCCAATCCTGTTCTATTTTCTTCTCTAATTGTATAAACATATCATAATACTTTTCTTTGGTTTGACGTATAATATCCATTGCAATTGCCTGATTATATGCGTGTGCAACATTATTTCTCGAAACCAATGCATCCAGCCATAATTCTTCATCACTAATCATTCCTGCCTTGTAAGCTGTTTTTAAAATTGTTCTTGGCGATCCTGTTGCACCCTCCGCATAACCAAAATTCTCTAATAGTTCTTTCATCGCCTTCCATGATTGTTCAAAACAGATTTCATATAATCCAACCATGCCAGCAATTTCCACATTTCCATATGGTTCTTTATAAGAAAAAATATCGTTTAAATTGACTAATGCTGCCTTAAAATTCTCAAATTTTTTCATATAGCACTACCCCCTCTCTTTTTATTGATTCCAACAATTCTTTTCTTACAGGCTTATCCAAGTCCACTATATCAAATTCCAACAACGTTGAAGTTGTTTCATCTACATCCAAAATAAAATGACTACTGCTACCACCGCAAAATGCCAAATCTATATCACTTCGCTCTTTAAAATCTCCTCGCGCTCTTGAACCAAAAAGAATTACTTTTTCAACACAATTCTTCTTCGCTAGCTGGATAATTTCCTGTAATACTTTACATTTTATTCCTGTTTTTTCAAAGGTACTATTTACATCCATAAAGGCTCCTATATTACTTCGTTTCTTATCCAAAATATTTCTGCATTAAACTATCAAACAATATTTGTGTTTCATCCAATGCTTTCTGAACTGCAACTTTTGATTTGTTGACTTGGTGGACAAATCTAATAAATTCTTTTTGTAATTCAATCGGCGGAATGACCTGCTTGTACGCTTTCATAATTGCAGTGTTTAAATTTGGTTGTGTTCCAGCCGGAGCAATTGCCCTGAAATGTTCTGTCATCTGATTTAATGCTTGTAACAAAAATACTTTATCAAGTCTTTTGTCTATATCTTCCATTGCAAGCCATCCATCGTGAATGCATCCATCAAAAGTGATAATTCTCGCAAAACCTAATGAAACTCCACAGTTTGCAAATATTAAACTACCTTCTTTTACAAGTCTACTATTCTTTACCCCTTCTTTAATGATGTGTTCCTTTGTCGAACTCAAATATATATTGTCAGCTTCCGTAGCATCTCCGATTTTTATCCACGGAACATCACCACCTAAGAATTTTTCTATAGGTCTTGGTGATCCTCCTCTAACAATAGTGCAAAGATTTCCTAAAAATTCACACTCCCAATTTTTATCATTAATATTAATATCACCAAAGACCTCGACAAATCGGGCTTTGATGAGGTCATCTAAATTAGAAAGTTCTATTTTCCTTTTTTCTATAATACACTCAAGTTTCTCTAAGACAGCTATAATTTTATCTTGCTTTATTAGCTCTGGACATTCAATGTCTAATTTTGATAAATCCTCTTTATTAAATCCAGCCTGTGCCGCTCTTGAACCAACATTCAATATTGCATTCTGAAAATATGGTGACTTCAAATAATAATACAAATATAGCTTTTTTATTCTACTCGTATCCGGAATCGTTCGCATTATTGCCACATTATATGCTCCGGCAAGTCCTGTAAGGATCTTTCCAATAGACGCTCCATATCTGGCAATTAAAATATCATTTGCCTCACACATTTTTGTAGTATTACTTATTTTTATATATTCTGGTGTCACTCTTTCACCTTGAGTAAAATCTCGTATTTGGAGCATACGAATATATCCCTCCTGCTCATCAAATGACCACTCTTCTTTTGGCGGTTGTGAACCACCTTGAAAATCACATATATCCGTTAATTTCACTTTTTCCATCTACATTTCCCTACAAACACGAATTTGCTTTTACACATCCAACAGTTTCTTAAGCTCTGCCAGTTCACCCTGTATCTCACTTTCCAGAGCGTCAATCTTTCCTATTATCACATCGGTTGGCTCATATTGCACAGCCTCATAGACTATTTCCTTGTACTTATTGATTGAAAGGTCATAATTATTTGAGACAATCTCATCAACAGGAACAAAGAAGCTCTGATCCGTTCTTTTTCTGTCAGTCTCTGCATCAAGATGATTGAATCTCTCAATAATATCCGGGATATCATTGTCTGCGATTTCCTGGCGTTTGTCATCAAGGCTTAATCCATCAGCTTTCATATCATAAAACCATACTTTGTCGGTATCACTTGAGCCTGTTTTTGTAAAAATAAGGATTGCTGTTGACACTCCTGCGTATGGCTTAAACACTCCACTTGGCATTGATATGACTGCGTCGAGCTTATTGTTTTCTATGATTTCTTTTCTGATTTGTTTATGTGCTTTACTGCTGCCAAACAATACTCCATCAGGAACAATCACTGCCGCTCTGCCACCTTTTTTGAGTATACGCAAAAATAGTGCTAAGAAAAGTAGCTCTGTTTTCTTCGTCTTTGTCACTTTAAGCAAATCTGCTGAAACCGCCTCATAGTCCAGACTTCCCTTAAACGGCGGATTTGCCAGAACTAAGCTGTATTTTTCAACATCCGTATTCTGCTCTGAAAGACTGTCTCTGTACGAAATATTAGGATTTTCCACACCATGAAGCAGCATATTCATAGCTCCGATTCGAAGCATGGTTCTGTCCATATCGTTACCATAAAACATAGTGTTATTGAAATGCTGAAGGCTCTCCTGATGAAGGAAAAGCTCCGGATGGTTTTCTCTTAGATAGCTCTGTGCTTCTATCAGAAAGCCTGCACTTCCCATTGCCGGATCAATTATTGTATCATCCGGTGCCGGTTTTACAAGCTCGACCATCATTTTTATAATGTGTCGCGGTGTTCTGAACTGTCCATTAGTTCCGGCTGTTGCAACCTTTGAGAGAAGATACTCGTATAAATCTCCCTTAGAATCTTCATCTCCCAGCTCAAGCTTATCTATTCCATCGACTATTTTTGACAGCATTGCCGCGGTGGGAATCTTGAATATAGCATCTCCCATATATCTGGCATAGGCCGAATCCCCGTCCTGATGCAGATTCTTTATAAACGGAAACACTCCATTTAAAACAAGCTCATACATTTCCTCTGCTGAACCGAGATTTTTGAATTTGCTCCAGCGGTATTTCTGACATTCACCCGGAAACATAGACTCATAGTCTACACCGAGAAAATTTGCCTCGTTTTCTTTTGTTGTCTCAACTTCGTCAAGCTGCTTTATAAAGAGTAAATATGTAAACTGTTCTATAACATCTAATGGATTTGTGATGCCACCTGTCCAGAATGTTTCCCATATTTTATCTATTTTATTTCTTAATTCTCCGGTAATCATTATCTGCTTCTCCTCTATTCTTCCTCTTTAATCACCTTTAGGAAACGCTTGACCTCCGCCCATGCACGCTTGGACTCCGGGAAATTGAGATATCCCATCTGGAACACATGAAACATGCCTTCATACACTGACAGGCGCACCTTAACGCCCTGATTTCTTGCCTTTGCAGCGGCATCGACCGAGTCAGATAAGAGCATCTCTATCGAGCCCGCCTGTATGAGCATTGGAGGGAAGCCTCTGAAATCGCCAAACAGCGGCGATATGTATGGATCCATTTTATCGTGGTCACCGGGATAGTCATTCACGTAGATTAGACTGTCCCTTGTGTTCCCAAACAGAGGGTCCTTTTCGTAGTTTGTCTCATATGACTCTCCGCCTGCTGTGAGGTCTGTCCACGGTGACATGGCTACTATTCCTGCCGGAAGCGGCATGTCGTGGTCACGAAGATACATGGTGAGGCACATTGCAAGGCCTCCGCCCGCTGAGTCTCCTGCCAGCACAATCTGCGAGCCAAACCAGCCCTGTGACAAGAGCCATTTATAGCAGGCTATGGCATCCTCAAGTGCTGCCGGATACGGGTGCTCCGGCGCCACGCGATAGTCAGGCGTGAGCACTGAGCAGCCCTCACTTACCTCATTATAAAGGCCTGCAAATACATAGTATGCATTGCGCACTGCCCCCATATATCCACCACCATGCAGCTGCAGTATCACACGCTCTGTATTTGGGTTTTCCTTTGAAGATAAAAGCTTCATAGTAAAACCGCCCATATCTATATCCTCTGTTACAAAGCAATCCGGAACAAGCCATGCAGGTTCCTTCATGCGCTTCCTGAGCTCTCCGGATTTTATTTTTTTGCCGATTGCAAGGTCATTTGTGATATGTCCCATCAGATTAGCAAGTATTTTTCCCTGTATACTGACTTCTTCATCTGCCACAACTGCATTGCTATGGACTTTTTCCGCATGCTCACTTTTCATGGCAGATAATGAGTTCTTAAATGTCTTTTCAAGCTTATTACCCAAAGCTCCTATTATTCCAGTTTCATTATCACCATTACTATCGCCGTTTTCAATTTCCGGATGGTAGTTTCCCATCTCCTCATCCTCAAACATATGCGAATTTCCTATTCCATGAAAGCCTATCATATATGAAATCTCCGTTTCAGCTCTGTTCTGGCTCTTTTGTCACCGATAATCAGTGTTCCGAGAAACAAAAACAAAGATGCTCCCATCGCTCCCATTGCCAGATATGGGAACCATATGACCTTGACTGCCACAAGTATCATCGCAATCACGCTCATCAGCACAAGAAAAAGCTGCATCATCATGTAGCTCTGCCAGTTTCTTATGTTTACTATCATAAGTATAATTGTTGCAAGAACCATCGCCAGTATGGCACTTGGGAAAACAAATGTAAGTGCCCAGCCACTGGCTCCTGTGAGCAGGTCTATGCCCTCGAGAAACAGCACCGTGAACACAAATGTGCTTACAATTTTAAATATATATCCGTTTCTTCCGACTATTGCCAGACGCAGCGTCACATTCGCATAGATTACAACAAGAAGCACTATAAAGCTCCAGTTTATCTCATTGTCTGTCATGTAATCAACAGTTGTCAGCACAATCTGTCCTACTATAGACAGAAACAATATGATATTTTCCAGCAATCTGTATTTTCTTGATGCGCCCTTGACGTCAGGATATCTCGTACCGTTGTCATGGCTTGCTGTACTATCTGCCCTCTTTGCTGCACTATCTGTATCGTTTACGCACTTATCCGGCACATCATTATGCTGTTCAAAAACCCCTTCAGCGCCCTGATGATTGTCCGATGACAGTTCAACCGGTGCCACAACCTGCTGGCAGAGCGGGCATTTATCTGTATTGTCTGCAATATACACACCGCATTTCATGCATTTAGTCATAATACTCTCCATTTGTCTCAATTGTCACTTCCACTCCGTCATTTACAAGCTTCTTAAAAAAGCTTCTCTGAATCATCGTATCGGCCAGAATAGATGAGAAAGTAAACACCAGCGTGTCCTTGTAGGAGCATATGGTGCCCTTCATAGGCTGTCCCTTGGACATTGGTATAAAGGAATAAAAGCCTGTTATATACGGCTCGTATTCCGGCTCCACCTTTATATTTCCAATATTGGTGATAGTGGTGGTATTCGCCAGTGCCGACTGCGTATAGACCGCCTTCATTGCCAGATTTTTTATAAAAAGAGGCACCGGTCTCATCAGGATATTTTTCTGATTTGACACACTGTATGAGAAAAGATCCTCCAGATGCTCCTTCGAAATCTGTGAATTGATGGAATCCGTCACTATTTTAAGCACCTCCTCAAATGTGTAGGAGCTGTTTTGCGGTCTGAACTCAGCAGATATCATGACAAAAAAGTTCTTTGTTGTCACGGAGTCAAAATAAGGACGAAGATTCACAGGAACTGCAACCCTGACAGGCATATCGTTTGGCATGCCGTGAAAACACTCCTGATACACACTCCACACAAAGCATGCTACCAGATAATCATTTATGGAAACTCCATAGCGGTGGCAGACCTGCTTCAGCTGTGATACAGGCATCATGCCATGTATCAGCCCAAACTCTCCATCAGGTACCTTTTCCAGCTTTAAAAGATACGCCTTCTGCCTGTTAAAGCCACTTGGCTTACTTGATTTGTAGTTCTTAACAAAGCTGTCCTCTCTATTTAAGGATGTGCCCTGCGTCAATGAATCGCCCTTTAGCTTTGCAATCTCCGGATGTGTGAGACGCAGATACTGGTAGGTGAGCTCCCTAAGGAAATTTATGCCGCCCATGCCATCTGTCAGCACATGAAATACCTCAAGATTTATTCTGTTCTTATAGTATGTCACCCTGAAAAGATAGCTGTGATTCTTGTTCGGTCTTATAAATCTGCACGGAAATGTATTTTCCTCATGCACCTTTGGTGCCTTTTTGCCATTTTCCTCAAAATAATTCCAGAATACTCCCATCCTGAGTCTCACATTAAACAGACCAAACTTCGGAAGCACTATATCCAGTGCCTCCTGCAGCTTTTCACTGTCAATCTCATCAGTTAAGGTGACTGAGATCCTATATACATTTGTCATGCTCTCCCCCGCTATACTAGGGAACAGATTTGCTGTGTTGTCCAGCTTGTCCCAGCGGATTGAACGCGTTTTCGACATTTTAAATTCCTCGCTTAATATAATGATATAGTGAAGCAGCACCCTAATCGAGCCTGCCGTACACCTCCATCGGCACATATGCCTTTATCTGTATCCCATCAGCCACATATTCCTCCGACACAAGCTCGCCCTGTTTTCTGATGAGCTGTATCACGCCTGCCTTATCATATGGGATAATTCTCTCAATATATACCTTATTCTCTCTTAATATCTCCTCTAAAAGAGATTTTACCTCATCTAATCCCAGATCCTTTGCCGCTGAAATGTTAAGAGTATAATCTGCCCTGAAATCATGCAGCGGTTCGTTGTCTGTGCGGGCATCCTGCTTATTAAAAAGTGTGACAAATTTCTTGTCTTTTACACCAAGATCATCCAATGTCTGGTAGGTTATGAACATCTGCTTTTCCCGCTGCATATTTGATGCGTCCACCACATGGAAAATGATGTCGGCGTACTTTGCCTCCTCAAGGGTGCTCTTGAAGGCCTCTATCAGATGATGCGGCAGCTTTCTGATAAACCCGACCGTATCAGTTAAAAGCACCTGCTGCTTGCCATCAAGCGCAAGAATGCGCGTTGTAGGATCAAGCGTTGCAAAGAGCTTATCCTCCTCAAGCACATCTGCCTCTGTCAGGTGATTTAACAGCGTGGACTTACCTGCGTTAGTATATCCTACTATCGCAACAACCGGTACTTTATTTTTTTCACGCTTTGCCCTTGTGATATCTCTGTGCTTCTGCACCTCTTTCAGCTCTCTTCGAAGCTGTGCTATCCTGTCATTTATAAGACGACGGTCTACCTCAAGCTTTTTCTCTCCGGGACCTCTTGTTCCTATTCCACCGCCAAGCCTTGACATGGACTTTCCCAGTCCCGACAAACGGCTTAATCTGTACTTAAGCTGAGCAAGCTCAACCTGTATCTTACCCTCACTTGTTGTGGCTCTTGATGCAAAAATATCAAGAATAACAAGTGTCCTGTCCATAACCTTTGTGTCAAGGTACATCTCCAGATTTTTCTGCTGTGCAGGACTCAGCTCATCATCGCACACGATGCCTGTTGCCCCTGTACTCTCCACAAGCTCTGCAATCTCTGCCACCTTGCCGGTGCCGACATACGTGCCCGGATGAATTTTTTCTCTTCTTTGGATAAGTGTGCCTACAACTGTCGCACCTGCTGTCTTTACCAGCTCCGCAAGCTCTGAAAGTGAATCATCTGCATCATCACCGTCCTGCTCGCTTACTCCGACGAGCACTACTCTCTCCTCAATATCCTCTATCTTAATAGTATCTGCCATAATCTATCTGGTCTCCAAAAACTGATATTCTCTTGCTGCATCCTCGTCATCGGGATAATCCTTCATGTATTCCTCCATTTTGCTCTTTGCTGTGGCAAAATCGCCGGAATACTCATATGCTATAATCATAGCCTTTGTTATCTGCTGCTTGTTTGGCACACTTTCAAGTTCAAGTGCGTTCTGAAAATAAGTAATCGCAGTGTCATAGTTACCATTGTCCATCTGCGCCTGTCCCATATTCATCAGCTCATAAGAATCTGCCTCACCGCTGTCCAGGTATTTCTTAAAATACTTCTGCGAGCTGTCATTGTCGCCCTGCTTCTGATATACCTCACCCATATAGTAGTTTGCCTTGACAAGCTTCTCATCAATAGCCTTTTTCAGACTCTTTATTGCTGAATCATAATCACCGAGCATGGTGTATATACGGCCTCTCTGCATATAGTCATCAGCAGTTTTTGCCTTAAGCTTTAAGGCATTATCCAGGTATTCCTTTCCCTGGTCATTCATGCCATACTTTGACAAGGTCTCATAAACGCCAAGATAGAGCTCATAATTATCATCATTCTCACTGAGCGCCGTCTTAAAATCCTTCAAGCCCTTGTCTGAATCATTCTTGGCAAAATATATACAGCCTCTCAGATAGTATGCGTCAGAATCCTTATTATAGTCGATAATAGCCGTATATGTATCAATTGCTCCATCCACGTCACCGCTTAAATACTGTGCCTTTGCCTTATAATAACATATGTCAAGCTCCTCTGCGCCTACTGAGCCCACCGACTGGTCCAGTGCCTTCTGAAAAGCATCGACCGCATCATCATAGCTGCCGTTTTCTATACAGTTGATGCCATACTGTCTGTACGCATCCTTGTCCTTTGCCTTGTCGCCGGAGCCACAGCCGGTAAGCATGCCTGCTGTGAGCACTACGGTAAGCGTGAGTGCCATAAATTTATTCTTTATCATAATAGTTCTCCATGTGTATATTCTTCCCCTTATTATATATGTATTTGCCAAACTTGTAAATCCCGCCCTTACATTTCTGCTAAGGGGCCCGCAGTTCACGGTGAGGCAGGGCCGGTGACGTATACACTCTCGTGAGTGCTACGCTGCACTGCCAAGATACTGTAGGAATTATGCTTTGCAGGCTGTTTATGCTCGACGAAACCGTCGAAACTCGCCTTCCATGGCTCGATTTCTCCTTGCCCCGGCGTCCATGCCGGGCCATTTCTGTGTTGCATGGGCATAATTCAACAGTATCTAGACAGCTTCGCTATTCGCTCTCACGAGACTGTGTATCCCCCACCACGCCCACAAACCTCACTTTCCCATAAAAAAAATAAGTATCGGTAAGTAGTGCAACACATCATCTCACATCTTTCCACAACATAGTAAGACGTAAGCACCGGCCACCGGTGCGCACACGTCACCCCACACATTTTGCCACAGCGTAAGGGATGTAAGCGCAGGGGACGGCGTGCACACGTACTCTTGCGAGAGCGCATAGCGAAGCTGCCTAGTGTCTGTCGGATTATGCTTAGAACCACAGAAATGCACCGCCATGGACGGCGGGGCAAGGCGTTATGCGCCACGGACGGCGCATAAAAGCCGGTTTCGTCA
>OMGH01000855.1_pt1 | contig 22321 bp, 19 predicted proteins | sample 1645841 | NCBI WGS metagenome assembly OMGH01 (sample SAMN00849584, study PRJEB25192) | human gut metagenome
CATCCAGCAGGAATATAAAGGAAGCGTTGCGATCAACCTCTGTGAGCTTATATTCCTCACGCATATAGTGGAGAATGCGATTCTCGTTGTTCTTTGACTTGCTGTTTATTCCGTAAATTCGTCTCAGCTGAATATAGAGCGGAGCAATATTGGGAGCGTTGGATGATGAGGTCAAAGAAAAAGCGAGATTCAGCAATGTACTCGTTTTTCCGACTCCGCCACAGGACGAACCGCCCTTCCCAACCAGTTGAAAATGCCGCACGTCTCGATGCTCTTCTAAAAGCTGGAGCATCGGCGACGGAGCTGCATCCCCGCGGTTTTTATACTCATTGGTGACGGTACCATCCGGCGACTGGTATGTGATTCCCGGGAGGATGTCAAGAGATAGCTTCTTGACATCCCGAGCGTATCTTTCATGAAGTCCGGCGCTAATATCCCGCATATTAAAGACAGGGATTGCACGGCAAGGAGCGATTTCCCAACGCCATTCTATCCAACGATAGGATGTTACATTTACACGCCATTGCGGGCTGGCAGTATCCATTTCATAAAGGTAGAAGCCGATGCTGGCTGCGTCATCTCCTTGGGCTTTATAAATGCTTGGCGCTGTAAAGCAAGGGATAGCACGCCCACCGTCCAGCAGGATATTGTCCTCACCGCGCTGATGACAGTCCCCATTCAGATAGGCACGAACATTCAGGCCAGCAAGAATTGGCTTTAGCGCTTCGCGTTGGATAGCGGCCAGCTCAGCGTAATTGTGATGAGCCAGGACTATGGTAGGAAGTGTGCGATCAAAGTTATCATTGTGGCCAAGATCATTGAGCGCACAGATGTCGAGTATTTGCGCCAGGTAGGTGTTAGAGCAGCTAAGCAGAGCAGAATTTACATGAATCAGATTGATCTTGTTCTTCCATCTTCTGCAAAAGACACCTGCATATGCAAAGGGATCTCTGTCTCTCAAAAACGTTGCAGGACCGCAAATTGACTCAACAGCTTCACAATACTCAGAAAATCGGTGCGACAGATGGTTACCGCCAGCATTCAAAACATCGCTCGGAGCGTTTCGGAGGTGTTTGAGGCGCTCGATTGCAAAGTCTTCAAAACTATTGCTTGCCGCCTTAGCCGCCTTTTTTGCTTTTCTTTCAGCGTCCTTTCTTTCCTTTTCCGATTCCACCGCATCAATCTCTTCAGTCAAAGCCCGGTATGGATCAACATCATGGTTGCCGGGAACGATAAAAACGTCCTCGTTGGGGTTCAAATGATATCGCTCCGCCAACCCTGCTAAAAAGCGCTTTCCTTCGTTGTAATCTCTTCCGTAAGTATGCAGATCTCCCGTAAAAACAATAAAATCAATATCTTTATTAGGAAAGTCCTCCTGTCTCACCGGCCAGTCTCCCGTCATCTCGCGGTCATAGTGAAGATCCGAAATATGCAGCCATCTGATTTTACCCATATACCCACGCCCTCCTTATTATGACTTACTTTGATAGTAGGCACTATTTCTGAGTCATGTTAAATTCTTCCGTATATGATATGTTTCCAGGAAAGGAAAATGTTGCAAGTCGTCGATTCAGCTCCAAAAAAGAGCACAATGTCCAAAATTGCGAATGAATCTTTATATGATTTACCAGTCGTTTTTAAAAACGGCCCTGACAGGTTGCGACGCAACCCCGACAGGGCCGTTTTGCTAGTAAGAATGAATACACACTCCCATTATATATTAATTAGCGAAACAACACCAAATTTTCGAGAGTTAGCGTTTTATCGTCAATTATAGGGCAAACTATTGGTAAAATTGATGCGGCTAAACTAATCAGGAAGGGGGAGTTCGTATTACACTGACCAATCTGATCGCTGCTCGCATCAATCAACTACGCAAGTCTAGAAAGCTATCAGTCAACAAAGTGGCTACAATGAGCGGACTCCCCTATTCCACCGTGAACAGCTTACTTCGCGGAAAGTCGGATTCGCCTAACTTAAAAACACTTATCCGTATCGCCACAGCATTTAACATGACGATTGTTGAGTTCTTGGATGTTCCTGAAATTATTGAATTTTCAGAAGACGACTTTGAGGACGAATCTGAAAAAAATGAAGGACAAGAAGAGACCAACAAGGCGTTAAGGGAGGTGGTGCATCGTGGAGAATAAATATGCCCACAGTGACTTTGACAGCTTTTATCTAGAATACAGCCCTAAATTGTGGCGCTTGGCCTACCGTCTTACTCGAAATCGTTATGATTCCGAAGATTTGGTAGACGAAGCGTTTCTGATTTATTTGCAAAAATCAACAACTATGGTCATTGATAATCCCGAAGCATATATTACTCGCATCTTGGCGAATCTAGTTCGAAACTACGCCAGATTAAGTTGGCATAACGAATTGCCTATAGATGTTCTGCCCAAGAGCACACTGAGCACAGATGGGGTTGGAATGCGTCTCCGCGAAGTCCTTCCTAAAGGCCTGTCTCCACAGGAACTGGAGATACTTCTTCTGCGCTTTGAGGAAAGACTCTCGTATTCAGAGATAGCAGACGTCCTTAAAATCAAAGAGGCTAGTTGCCGCTCACGACTTATGCGTGCAAAGGCACATTTACTGAATCTCTACGAAAAAGAAAAAATTTTTTGATATATGCAACATTTTGCCAATGTACAAACACGGCACTTAATAGGAGGTGAAGGTGTGTTAAAGATGTTTCGAGGGCGTGATCGTCGCTCACAGGGTGGGGTCAGCCATAATGACGTCCAAATTTTCAAGCATCTTGAGGAAGCAGATGTGGATACCCTGGTCGACGAGTTGGCCGTACTGACAGACGATGCTGCTGACGCCAATGTTGACCTTGACAAGATCAATGCGTATCTAGACGCATTGGATGAAAAAGACCCTATACCATTTGGGGTATCTGCCGAGGACTCGCTGGCGAAGTTTCATGCCCGCCATGATCTGCTGACAAAAGAACTCTCAAAATCCCACCAAAAGCGATCGAAATCAAAGCGAATCGCTACTAAAATCGCTGCTTCTTTTGCCGTTTTATGTATCGTAGGTTCTCTGACCGCAGAGGCATGCGGGATAGATTTGTTTTCTACAATCGCCAGATGGACAAGCGAGATATTCCAATTCGACCAATCAGGGACTCCTTATGCTGAAATTACAAAATACCCTCTTGAAATTGGCGAAGTAAAGTCGTATGCCTCTCTTCAGGAGGCTGTTGATGCACTAGGGGTTACCGTTCCACTTGTCCCTAAGTATTTGCCAAAGCGATACAACATGGATGATATCAGTATCGAACGCCAAGTTTCGGGAATCTGTGTTTATGCAGATGCCTATTCAGATAATGGAGAACTAAGCCTTCGACTGAAAGAGACTGCCAGAGCTGATCAACAAATGGCAGAAAAGAACGACGCTTTACAGCGAGAGTATGATTCTCACGGAATTAAATATTATATTTTGCAAGACGAGGGTCAGACTAAAATAATTTGGGCAAATGGAACTTTTGAATGCAGAGTATGTGGAGACTTTTCCGAGGAAGAAGCAATTGCGATTGTAGAGTCTATCTATAAGGACGGATGAATATGAAAGCCCCTAAAATTAGGATTTTCCAGACAGCAATTATAGTTACAATATTGAGCTGCATGTTGTGCAGCTATGCATCCGCAGCAACTGCGCGATCAAGTAAATATTTGGATGCCTACGGAGTTTATCTTACACCCGTAGGTAGCGGCAAGGTTGTAATTACCGTCGATGTGGACGCACTTCATACTATGACGAAGATTGGAGCCACAAAGATATATCTTTACGAGTCAAGCGATGGGAAAAATTTCAACTTAGTCCGAACATACCGTTATGAAGATTATCCGATTATGATGAGTTCGGGTAAGCACTATTATCAAGATTTATTTACATATTATGGCACCGCAGGATATAGTTACCACGCTCTTGCATATTGCTATGCTGGCGATAGTACAGGATACGACGAAAAGCTCTTTTCTACAGCGACAAAAAAAGCAACGTAGTAAGATAGTGCCACCTAGCGTTTCCTCATCCAATAATGCACAATCTAACGGTAACAAAAACCGATGCAGTACTGATCATGGCAAGTACTGCATCGGTTTTTTCGTCTACCTATTAGAGTTACGCTATGCACCATGGCATACCCATTCTGCCCGACCATTTTCAGATAAGCAAAAAAGTGGGGCACAGACAGCCAACAAAAGACTGTCTGTGCCCCACTTTTTGCAGATGCAGTTTTGATTGTATGTTATGCAGTAGAACGCGATTTTACAAGTACAGGGACTGCAGCGAGCATGTCAAGCCTTTCTGTTAGAAGTAGAACAGGAGTAGTTTCAGCTTAGAATCCTCTTAGGCAGCCTGTAAATCAAATTTTTTAGGGCTAATCAATTCATTTGACGTAAAAGGTAGTATGTTCTCTGGCCACAAGTAAGTTGTCATGCTTTTGCCGAGGCAAAACATTTAGATTATAGACTTTTTACAGATGCGCTGATATATATAGTTGCTGATAGGCTGAACCTATTCCATAGGGCAAAGATAAATCAAAATCACAACTATTCGTAAGGTTCGTCTGATTCTTCAAAATCTGTACAGAGTTTTTCGTATATTTTTAACTCACACCAATTAATTCGGCTTCCATCATCTCCGGGAATCCAATACAAATCGGCCAAAATAGAGGTGTTTTCGACTTGGGAAGCTTCATTCGAATTTGTGATGTTTGGGTATTCAATTTCCCAGTGTGTCCAGTCGTCAGAATCAAAAATGGCGCTATTAAACATATGCTGATCAGCTTTTACTTTATATAGATTTGCATGGTAAAGAGTTGTATGCGTTAGATAAGCACCTCGCAAATCAGCATTAGTCAGATCAGCTCCGGAAATGTCAGCATTGTCGAGTATGGCTTTTCTCAAGATGGAATTGTTTAGGTCTGCATGGCGGAGATGAGAATCACTTAAATCAGCTTGGCTCAAATTAGCTCCTTGTAAATTGCAACCGCATAAGTAGGCTGAAAGGATTTGCGCATTTTCAAACGTAACAAATGCGAGATTGATTTTTTCAAAGTCGGAGTAAGATAGGTTGCAAGATGTCATAATCGCATTTTGCATAGAAGTATTATCTGAAACGTGGATGCCCTCGAGTGAGGATTCTGTGAGTATGGCTGATTTAAAAGATGTAGATTTGATTGATTGATGATTTAGATTTACTCGTTGCATACTTGCTTTATCAAAAATGGCATTTTCAATGGTTGCATTTGTGAAGATTGCGCCATCTAGTATTGCCTCAGAGAAGTCGGCGTGTGATAAATTCGCATAAGAAAAATGTGCCCCTGTTAAATTTGCGCCTCGAAAGTTTGTATGTGATAGTATTGCACTATCGAACTGTGAGTGCTCTAAATTGGCAAGCGATAAATCAGCCCCCGTGAGGTCGGCCCTTGAAAAATCGCATTGTTCCATTTTGGAAGAACGAAAGTTTGCAAAATTCAAGGAGGCCTCAGAGAAGTCAGCATAAGATAATATGGACTCTGCCATATGCAATCTGCATAGCCGCGCTCCACAGAAATTTTGACAAGGCAATTTGATTCCATCTAAAATCAAATCCTGTAGATCTTTTTGCGAATCATATGGAATTCTAAAATATATTGATTCTTCAAGGTTTTTACATAGGGCAAACGGCGCAGATTCTCCCAAACTACTAAGTTGTTCCCTAACTAACCATAGCAAGTTATAAAAGCGAGTGAGTTCTTCGCTTAATCCGCTTACTCCTGATTTACTTCGACCCCAAGCAGCATTTGCCAAGCCAAAGTTAAGAAATTGCGAGAAAAACTCGTGCCACCAACTCAAAGTCCCCAAAGGAGATTCCTTGAGCATTTGAGACAAATGTCCTTGTATGTCAGGAAAAGAGGACAAGTTTTGCATTCCTAACAAATTAGTGAACTGTGTAAGTTTGTTGGGACCTCCATCAAAAGATACCTCTTGATACAACTCCTTGGGCGTAAAACCGGAGCTAACTAAGAACGCAATATGGTCATAAAACGATAATGCAATAAAGTATTCATACATTGATCGATGAACAAATAGCAGTTGAGCTCCATTCTTCCCCTCCATAAAATATTGTCCAATTAAAAGATCGCGAAGTCCTGCAGTCCCATTTTGTTCCACAATTTTATTTGCAATGGGTTCATATCTTTCACGATCTACTGTGCCTTCGGATGGATTGAACTCCCAAATTAACTGGGCAATTTTTTTTGAAAAGCAATGTATTTGAGCGGCCTCATTACAGGTTATTTGATGAGGCCTGTCATAGCGTCGATAATATATGCTGTTTCGGTTGTCTTCAACAGAAAATATTTTGTTGTAGATGTCGCATAGTCCGGTTTCTCTTGATAAATTGATTTTAAGAGCTAAGGTCATGTATAGAATCAGAGGAATTCCCATTGCGTGGAAGAGATGCCCCGAGTCGCTATTAATCCGATTTAGAATTTTTAGCTCATTCTCACAAAATCCAGATATAGGCTTCTCCCAGTATTTACTTGCAAAGGTTTCAATCTGAGATGCATCGAACGGACAAAGAAGTATATATCGCATTTGTAGGTCGTCGAGTAGGTCAATGCGATTGCGTCTACAGGTAATAATCAGACTGAAATCGATGATTTCTCTTGCCTTAGCCCATTGTTGGTAAATCTCATTCAAAAGCTCCACGTACCCGCTGCGCATGGTTGCCTCATCAAGCCCGTCTAAAATAAGGACTGAATTACTAAGATGTTCTTTCTTCAACCCCATCTCACGTAACATATGCAGAGGAATGTTTTCGGATTTCCCATTCCAATCAACTTTTTCAAAGCTTGAGAAGCGGTACACTCTTATCTGGCGATTTGACAAGTAATCACAATTATTCAAAAGGTAGGCAATTAGAGTACTCTTGCCGGCACCGGGATGGCCGAGGATGACAAGCATCCTTTTTTCAGGATCATTTGATTGTGTAACCACTCTTTGTAATTGATTTGCCAGATCACGACAACGTACTGAGTCATCAGGCGTGACAGCCCCACACTCGTCGGCGGATTCATCGGAGTCCCCATAGTCATAATATTGATAATCAGGCAAAAGATATACATCCTTCAACTTTATCTCAGAATCAAGGAAAAGTGCATCATCCCATTTCCGTAGATACTCACTATGGTATTCAGGCACACTACCGGTCTGTTGTTCATATTTAGTTATAAGGGATTCGTGAGACAAGATTATTTTATCTTGCTCTTTTTGGTGAGTTTCGATATCATGAATTCTGGAATTTGTTGCAGTTCTCCACTTGGATAGGAAGGAAGGATCACGGGATATTCGTTCATTAAGCTCACAAATCGCATATTCAAGCACAGATGGCAGGAACGAATTTATCTGGCCGAGTTCTTCGTCGCTGAATTGAGCAGGATGCTGACAAATATATTGCATAGTAAGACGTGCGGCTAATTCTTTCGGGGGATAAGGACTTGTAATAACGTCAACGCTTTTCAGGCAAATATCAGCAGCAGCACTTACGATGCCTTGGTATTTATCTGAAAGATCTGGCATGCGTTTTTTGCATATTTGTTTAATCTCAGAAAACTTTATTTCATCCCCCTCACATAACTTCGACCGCAGATCGAGTCCTGTTTTGGCGACCGCTTTTAGTACGTTCGCTCCAGGGACTAAAGGATTGATAAGTTCGGTGATAATATCAGCAGCATCCTTTGCCAAAATCTTTCTTGTTTCCAAATCTAATCCCAAACCCATATATTTATCCTCTTTTTTAATATAAAAATCTACTATATAAATTATACCATTACACCGATATTTTTCATAGTATAAATAAGTATTAAGAACTAAAAAGGTTAATGTAAGAAGATAACTGATTATACTTTATATCTGCGCAAGAACTGCTGCAGGATAGAGACTCGCAGCAGTTCTTGCCTATCGCATTAGTTGATATTAGAGGTCAGTGCAAAGAGATCCGTGAGCTCTTCAATCGCTTTTTTCTTGGCAATCTGAGCCGTCTTAGCACTAATGTTGAGTTCCTCTGCAGCATCTTCAATGGTCCGCCCTTCAAAAAAGCAGAGCCGAATCACATTGGCCTTTCTGCTGTCCAACATCCCAACATAGTATTCAATTCGGCCCTTTTTACGCTCCAATTCCAGTAGCTTTGCGGAAATCTCCTCTGAAATTTCAGAATTAGCGGCGGCGGCCTTCTGACGGTAATTCATTGCAATATAAAAGGTCTTATCTGAAACATGTCCTGGAGAGGAGCCGGTGCGATCTCCGCAGGCGTATGCCATTGCATCCAGCATCTCTTGCGCAGAGACGTGAGCGGGATGCTCCATTTCATAACGAAGTACCGAAATTTGCCGCAGAATACGAGGGTATGCTTCGAGCTCCTGAATAACGTAGTTTTTGATATTTATAGTCATGTCAGAATTCCTTTCATTGAGAATTTGTAAAGCCTCAGAGAAAGGTATAATGGTGGCGAGCGGCAACGGATAAAACGGTTCGCTCGGTGGCGGAAACCAGCCTCTTTTCAAGGCCTGATAGTTGGGCTTGTATTCTATTATCCACAGCTGAATAACACTTCACACCTTAAGTAATAGAGCGATTGGGTATCCTATTTCCTAATCATCAGAGATCACGAACCTTTGTCAGAAATCGTGAGTTGGATATAGTTTGAAAACAGATACGACCTTCCATTGAATGCAAGAAGTTAGCGTGCTGCATATAAACCTCTATATAGATATGTACCGACATTGCTGTTTCGTTTCATTGAATTGGAAATTATTATGCACTGTTCGAGCCGGGCGGAGATAGCCAATTGGCTGTGCGCTCCCGGCTCGAACAGCACATTGCATACGACCATATTTTGCTCTGTATGATACGCGACTGGCCATGGTAAAGATATTGTTTTGTTAGCGCCGGGCGGAATTAGCCATTCGGTTTTCGCCGATAATGTACAATAAGGGACCTGTTGACAAAGTGGCGCGCAAATCCTTTCTGTGGTATAAATAGTTATAGGAGGGATGTAGCATGATGGGACGCCAAAGCAGACAAATGGCAATGATTTTCGTAGATATTAGATATAGAGTCACTGATTCCAGAAAACCACCTGCTGCGGAAGATCGAGCGGATGGTATCCTTTGACTTCATTTATGATCTTTTGGCGCCATATTATCCAGCAACAGGCCGTCCATCTGTCGCCCCTGTCAGTATGTTCAAAATGCTCTTGATCGGATACCTGTATGGCATCAAATCAGAGCGGCGGTTGGTGGAGGAAGTTCAGCTCAACATCGCCTACCGATGGTTTTGCGGATTTGAACTGGATGACACAATCCCAAATCACTCCACATTCAGCAAGACCAGAACACGAAAATGGCAGCAGAGCGATCTCTTTCAGAAAGCCTTCTATGAAATAGTCAAGCAATGTATAGACAGCGGTTATATCAATCACGGCAGCAAACGCGGCATCGGGTATCTGATGGAAGCAACTGTGGACTGCAAACACGGCATTTTAACAGGCGTTGATGTATATCCTGCCAATGAGAAGGAAAGCCTTCTGGTCTTGCGGCATTTGGAACGGCAAATCAATCTTGGCATCCCAATGAGCCGGCTTGCTCTGGATCGCGGATATGAGACGGGCGCTGTTCACCGAGGGTCGGAGCTTCTGGGCATTACCGGATATATCCCCGCAATTCAGTTCTCCAATCCACCTGAGAAATATGAATTCTCCTACAATCCACAGCTCGACGCATTCATCTGTCCGGAAGGAGTTCCTCTTACATACCACAGGCTAAATTGCAGCAAATCGACGGGCAAATATCTGCGTTGCTACCAAGTCGAGGGCGATGTCTGTATGCACTGTCCAAAACGGCCGAGCTGTTTTGACAAGGCTGGAATTCGGCGCAGAGTGCTGGCCAGCAGTTGCTATCCGGCATTTTTCAGAGGGCATCAGCGCGTGGGAACTCCAGAATACCTGGCCATGATGCGGCTTCATAAAATCTGAGCCGAGGGCAGCTTCTCCGTCTTGAAACGGGAACACTGTATTTCAAGGATTCGAAAAAGGGGCATTCTTGCAGCTACGGAAGAATGTCTCCTTGCCGCCATGGCCCTAAACCTCAAGAGGATGGTAAATACCATCTTTCGCTATTTCCAAATTGACTGTTCTGCTGGAACTACTGTGGGTTCCAGCAGAATTTTTGCTTTTGTCAACAGGTCCCTTATTTTACCTTATCCAATAATCTCGTTTGGCTTCCGCTTTAAGACTTTTTCTTGACGGGACCTTTTCGGCTTCTTCTATTTCATTCATTTCTTGAGTTATGTCTTAAAAGTAAAAGGCCTCTATCACCGTGAGCAGCACTGCTCTTTGCGATAAAGGTCTTTTACACATGGCATTTTTTACAGTTGTATTAGCAACTCATGATTCACCGTAGGTTTTCTGCTTGCTATCAGGACCCATCACGGAATCTTTTTTACAAAACTCCCTTGTAAGTTCGTTGCATGAGTTACATGCGGGAATGATGTACTCGTCGCGAATCTCTGCATTTGTACTATAGATATGTGCTTCTAGTGTAGTAGGCTGGGTACAGCCCAAAACAGCACATATGGCAAGCCATCTTCCCTTTGAGTAATTCAGCCTGTGGCTCGTATTTTTTACACAGTCTACAATCTAACAACCTACTAATCACGGCTGCTCGTTAATCAATCAAGCCACCACGCCTCACCATTAAGTGCGATATTTTCTTTGCTGCGCGGCATCGGCAGATAAACGTATCCATAGGGCATCTCTCGGTAATCACCCGTCAGCGCATTGATATAGTGTGCCTGCGCTGAATACAGCTTCTCATCTAACTCCAGCATTCCAATACACTCATCTTCGCCCATCGTTTCAGGCGCATAACCAGAAGAAGTATTCAAAAGCTCCTCATATCGCGCAAAAAATAATACATCGCCGTTATCCCACACTGCCTCCACATTGGATGGCGGCGGTTCCAGCCTCAACCGCAGCGCATTGCGTGGAATTGAAGAATAGAGTACATCGGCTTGCTTGTTCGGCAGATATAGCCGATAGATCCCGATACCCTCGTCTGTCCCTGCGAGGAAAAAAAGCGTACATCCGTCCGCCAAATAGATTGGTGCGTGTTCTTTCTCCGCAAGGCTGCGCAGCAATCCTGTTCTATCTGCAAAGAGCGTTTCTATTTTCCCAGAATAACTTACACGCACAAGCTCTGAGGTCTCGGAAATACCATAAATCCAGTTCTTATCAGCCGTCTGAAAGAGATATCCCTTCAATGTAGCAATGTCCTGCATAGGAATCCCTTTGCTATCCGTTAGGCGAAGCACTGTACCGTCGTAGCTAATATCAGCATCCTGTAATGACCAGCCAGAAAAGACATCTTCTGCATAATCGTAGAGACGCTGCTGAGAAAAGTATTCCTCATAGGAAAGATAATCTCTTGTTTCACTCCCCCACTGAATTTGATCTTCAGATACATTTGAAGCTCTCTCCCAGCTACATCCAACGCAAAGAGCAATTACTATAAGGCCCATCTGCCACAATGTTCTTTCACACACTCTCTCCATATTTTATAGCAATTCGTCCCTTGCCGACATAATCCCTATTGAAATATTACCTTTATATCCGCAAGCTAGACACGTAGCATTTGCCCCAGGACTCTGTGCATAATGCGAGCCGTAAATAAATCCGTTGCAGCCTGAAAGTGAACATTTCACTTTATGATAATCAGCATCGTATTTAATTGCACTACCATCAAAACTGTGCGCAAATGACTTGACAATATACGCATATTGATTTCGGAATTGTGCATATGTTAATGTTCGCATTCCGACATCACATTTCCAGCCATAATTCGCTTCATATACTGTAACGCTCGAGCTATCGGCGTTTGCAATAACCACGGAATGATCACTGCCACCACCTGTCTTATGCAGGCGAATATATGCTCCCTTTCCTAAGCCTTTAAGTAATACTTTTAATTCACTATCGCTGCTGTATCCTTGAGCACTATCTATTGTGTGTGAAGGAGTATATGACCAACTGCCTCGATGCGCATATTGATCACTTGCATACTTTGCAAATCCCATACACTGAATTGAACTATCATACGACTTACAATTGCAACCACCTGTTGTACTACAACTCCCACTACCATGATCTGTACACGCTCTTCCATTAACAGTAAAATATGAACCCACAGGATAATTACTTAGTGGAAATGTTTCCTGTAATATCGCTTGTGGGGTTACATCCTTAACCGTATCAAGCTCATTAAAATGTACATTTCCTTTTCCATTGATTTGCAGTAGCTCAATATGCTCAACATCAATTACCTCATTTGTAATACTGTCATAAACTGATGCCTCCCCATTTTCGCCTGTAACCCATACGAACTCAGTTTCAGTAAGTGGATATAAATATAGTACATTTGCCCCACGGCCAACCACTGTCTTTTCACTTTTTTTCAAATCAAAAGAAACTACATAATCTCCCTCTGTAAAACACAGATTATTTCCATACACTTCAAGATGGTCTATCATCCCGTAATCAGCCTTATAAATTTCAGTCACTTTTTTCCCCTGACAATCTGTTTGGATGATAGATAAACCATCATTTGTAATACAATAAAGCGTATCTTCAGATTCTCGAAGCTGCTTCACGGCATCTGACACAATTTCTTTTACTTCTCCTGTTACCATGTCTTTTACATACAAACGGCCTTCTATACATGTAGAGCAATCGCCCACATATTTTCTCACCCACACAAGATCATCTGCATCAGAATAAATAAACGGAAAGACAAGATTATCTATGTTCTCCTCTGATTTAAAATTGATTGCTAAAGTCTGCAAGGTAAGAATCCCTATTAGCAGCAAGGATGTTGTAGCATATGTAATTGTTTTTTTCATCGTTGTAACCTCTCTTTTATATTTCTTCTGAAGTTTACGTAACACCCGCTCGTGTGTCTAGTCTTCTAAACAATAGTAGAACAGCTTATTATTGTAAAAGAATATATTTCCAATTTTCCGTTCTCGCAAAGTCCCGTTTGTATGAATTATTTTTTTGTATAATAATAACTGCTCGCTTTTTTCCTTTGACATTTCTACTCTAATTTCATCACCACCGATTCCAAAAGATACTATAGTCGCCTCGATATCACACTTGCTTATTTTCCCATCTTCTGCATAAAATAAATAAATTTTCCCGTTTTCTTTTACCAGTAACTCACTGTCACCATTTCCATCTAAATCTTCAACCTTTGAAATTCCAATTCCCTTATAAAGCAAAAATGCATCATTATCTTTCAGTAAATAGTATTCAGTAATTGCATTTCCCTTATCATTATAAGAAAGTACAATTCCTTGGCTTCCAAGCAAATTACTACAAGCATCAACTCCAAACCCTATACCGCATGCACTATCGGGCAGGAACCTGAAAGCACTGGTACTCCAAGTTGTTTCGTCTTGCAGAAAGCCAACGCAGAGTCTTCCGTCTAATATTCTGTAAACACAGACGGTATAAGGACCTACGTCTTTTTTCGCATACCAGCATACACAGTCTTCCGCAAGAGGTGCTTTACTGAGTAACGGCAATTCCAAAAATGTTTCCATTTGCAAGGGAATCACCTTATTAGGCGGTCCATCCAAATACATTGGAATAGGAATTAATACATTTGAGATAATCTGATATCCTTGTTCATTTTTTTCCAATGTTACACACGCCACAGAACACTCCTGCACATCTGCCAGATTCAAATCCGACGCATAATAGTACAGTCTGACTTTATTGTCTGTATGCTCTCCTCTTAAGAATGTGGTAGACAGCCTTGATTCAGGGTAAAAATCAGTCTGATAATAATAATTACCAGAGTCATACTCGAATAGCTCAATTCCGTTTTTATTTGTTTCATCCACAGGAAGCCCTATGTATCGCATCAGGAATTCGTTCATCTTTGTTTTACTGATTTTCAGTAAAGTACCTTCCTGATTATACGCTCCCATTACTCTTTCCCTTTCATTTTCATCGGTCACTTTGGCAGAGTCACTACCTCCGTAAAATGCAAGAAAAATATTCATATCCTTCGGGTCATGGTAAAGCGAGGTAAGGCATCGAACATAAGGATTTTCCTCCTGCGATTGTGTAAAAAACATTTTATTAAAATGCAAAAGTTCTTCCTCGGATAGTTCCTCATCCATCGTTTTCCCATTCTCAGTCTCTATTGCAGATTTACAGTTCAAATCGCGGATGATTTTTTCTGTCGTTCGTTCACAGCCCATACAGCAAAAAAATACAAGTAATATGAGGAAGTCAAAGAAGAACATCCTGTTCACTTCCTAATCACCATCCCTTTAAATAGGCTTTGGGATAGTCAGCTATCGTGTAATGGCTACCCCAAAGCGATTATTTAGACATCAATTTAGTGTCGCAAGATTAACCGTTAATCTGTCCAATCAGGAATTCTCCTATAATGGTTGTTCCATCCTTCGCATATAGATGAATCGAGTTAGGAATTTCAGGCGTTTCGTCATCAGGTGTCGCCTTATCTCCTAAGCTTAGTAGATCCGCATTATAGACATAACCCTTAACTCCTCCTGCTCCAACTGCTGCAATTAACTCAGGAGTATCGTCAACCCAACCTGGGCCATACGTCTGCCCATTTGAATTTACTCTTACCTTGTTATTCTCAGTAGCGCTTAAATTTCCCTTGATGTTACCAAGATTTATCTTTGCCGTTGCTGGCGCGGTATAATCTTCATAGCCACGGCTACCTTTATAAGTTCCAAATTCAGACTGGGCAAAAACCTCCCCCCATCGGCTTATAAAGTATGTAGAGCTTTCCGTATATAGCCCATTCTGAGTACCATCACTATAATGCCAACCTTCTGCCAGCCACAATTCACCATCTAAATATAAACGTGGTTCTGCTCGAATATATGATTTCAAAATGGTATTCTTGTCTTTAGCAACTACTTCAATGCCTGCTCCTACATTAGCGCCTACAGAATCGGAATCAATACGGAGAATCGATGTAGCAATATATTGCCGACTATCCCACCCATTCGTAACAGTAACGGGATTTCCCGCATAATTTGCCTCGTAAGCCATAACTGTAACGGAAACCAATGCGCAGATAGTAACAAAAGGCAACGCCATATGTTTAACCATTTTCATATTATTTCCTCCGCTATTTTGTCTCATTTTAATTGTCTCGTAATACTTGGCTTCATAATGGAACATTTTCAACGTTTTTTAAATCACAGATACTTTTGTAGCAGCACCAAACTAACCACTGTGTTACACTTGTTAGTCATATTTTCTGCGTTTATTAGTTAGCAAACACGTAAAGCAGAGGTTGCTAGCTTTGCTAAAGCCAACATTGCCTTAAATTAGTTCAGTACAGTACTCTGCCGCTCAATTATCTACTCATACCCTCTACTTCATTGGAACCCCCTCCTTACTTTGTGCATCAATTTACTTGGAGTTGCTCGCTCCAATTTAGCGTCTTCTTATTTACGCACCTTCTTAATTACTATATACGACACTAAAACGCTTTTTGGGACTCATCCATCAAAAATCTCTTTGAGTTACTTCCTATGAAAAAGAATAGTATCAGCGTTTTTCATTCATAGGCATTCAGTATTAGAATTTTCCTCTAACATCCACAATCTCATGAACAATAGCATCTCCTGTCAACTCGCTCGTACGGTAAATGTTTTGACAAAAGGCCTTTAAGCTGAAATCCATGCCTTCGTTTCCTTGATCCAGTAGGATACCCGTGATCGTAAAGCGACGTCTCACTTGTTCTTCCTGCAATCGGGATATAAACTCCGGTGGCAGAACACATTCACCGTCAGTTATGAACACAATGTCAGCATTTTCAAAGCCTTTCTCCTCCATCAGTCGCAGTGCCTCGTTCAGCGGTGCGCAAAAATCTGTACCGCCATGGATCAACTTCTATTAGATGAAAATATTCCGGCAAAAATAGACAGCAAAGCAGACGTAGTTAGATTCCTTACCTTTTTGAAAGAAAATGAAGCCAACTTCTTTCAAATTCACAAAAGTTTGGTTTCAGGCAACTCTGAGCGGTAGCGGCCACTTGATCTTGTTTGCACTATGGATAAACAGGCATGTGGCATCACTGCTCTCAAAAGCAGTACATATTTTCGAACAGTGCTATTGTTCTTCGCTTTGCTCTTAGGAAATACATCGAGGAATTCATAGGATAATCCGCTCCGTCGTAGACCTCAAATTCCGCGCCGCGGCGTTCACAGCGGAGCAAAACCCTTCCGGCTTTCTTACTGCCGCTCTGCGTTTCGGAAAATTCCATCGTCAGCTCACCGGCAAAGTGGGAACAGGCGCGCAGGATGTCCTTGGTTTTTCGGAAAGCAAAGAACATATCATCGCCCGAAGCCGGGAACTCTGCCGTAAGCCATGTTTCGAGATCTGTTGCCGTCAATGTGCAGCGCCCATTCTGAATCCGAAGGCAGACTTCCTCCAAAATGGGTATTGCGCACTTTTTGAGGATTTTACTGACTTTGCTCATTGCATGGGAAAACTCTTTTGCGTCAACTACTGCTCGGCTCATGCTGCACGCCTCCTTGTCTTTTTTTCCAGCACCGTCTGCATCCGGATCGTTTGGGTGGAAAAATCCGTCTGCAAGGCATTGTTTTCTCCATGGGTCAGAATGTTATAGACCATGATGAGCACAGCGGTCGCCGCAGTCACATTGGCCACAATACTCTGCGGATCTTCCTGTGCGGCTTCCGCGCAGCTGATCTCCGAGGGAAACAGGTCGGTGTCCTTCAGCATTTCAGGATGAACGCCGCCGATGGATTTGCGGATCGTTCTTCCGTTCCTTCGCACGCCGCACACGACCTGTCCGGTATACTTTCCGTTGCCGCTGTCGATGTAGATGAGTTCCTCGCTCTGATGAAAAGCCTGATGGCAGAGCTGCCGCGTCTTATTGTTATCCACGCAGCCCAGCAGCAGTACCATTTCCTTCGCCCGCTTGGTAGAATAGGGATTCAGCTCCCATTCCTTCGGCTCGATCAGTTCCATCAGATCCGGCAGCTTTTCAATAAAGCTGGGAACATACTCTGTCTCCATTCCAAGCACAGTGGAATACCGCTCTGCCAGCACGCGGGCTTTATTTTCACCCAAGTCTGCGGGGACAAAGTTCTGCCGGTCCAGGTTCTTTGGCTCGACAATATCCCCATCGCAGACAACAAAGCGGGCAGGACGATCCAGCATATGAAGCAGGCGAAACACATACGGGGCAACATAGCCTCCTGTGCCGCCGGCTCCCAGCATGACCACCTTGACCGGGCGATCCGTTGGAAACTTCATAGGAACGCCTCCTCCAGAAGGTCCCGGAAGCTGCGCTTATCCGGCTTTTTGAATCGCTCGGACTTTCTGCTGCGGATACTTACCTGCGTCAACCATTCCTTGGGAAACGGCTGCTCCAATCCTTCCATCACAATATTGGGATCGATGGATACAAAGGAGTCGCCGCAGAAAATACGTGCTTTGACGTCCGGATAGAATTTATCAAGTTTTCCCAAAACGAGGTAGAGTCCTGTGGAGCGCTCATCCTGATCATCTTTACCGGAGAAAAAGGCATCCATGCTGTTATGAGAGTGGATATCCGCGTAGCAAAGATACCGCTCTTCATCGTCATAGGGGCAGTCATGGAGATCGGCCTCTACTTCCTCCTTGCACACGCTCTGCTTGGGGACGTAGGCAAAAAAGCGTTTTTCCGCCTTGTCCCAGTAAATCTGGGCAAATGCTTCATTCTCCCCATGATCCGTCATAAAGGCACGGAAAAAGGCGATGATCTGTCCCATCAACTCGGCGGGGATTTTCGGCAGAGCCGGGGAAAACCCGGCTCTGACCTCAGAGAAATCCACCACATTCTTTTTGGGGGCGATAAACTCGCCCTGCTCCATCTTGCGAAGCTCATAGATCCTGCCGTCGTTGGAGGGGATCAGGCAGATAACCTTATCCGAGTTGCGAGCCTCTTCCAAGGTGCCGAATTTCCCCTTATAAGCGGCATTTCCCTTGGTTTTCATTTCCACCTTGGGCTTTACATAGCAGCAAGGATCTTTGTCCTTCGTTTTCTTGAGGGCGTCGAGAAATTCGCGAGAGCGTTCGATCATCTCCTTCATGGAAATGATCGTGGTCCCCTTGGGGTCTTTGACCTCCTTGCGGATGCCGCAGTATTCCACGCTCCAGGATACCCTTTTGCCTTCCTCCAGATCGGTAAAATCATCGGACTTACGGATGCGCAGCTCCTCAAAGGTCATGGAGGGATCGTCGATCTCCTCTTTCACACCCTTGTGGTAAAATACCGGAGGCTTTTCCAACAGGCCCTTTTTGGTATTCTCCGCTGTTTTCTGCTCAAACGCTGCGGCAATGGGATTCTCCGCAGGAGCTTCGACCGGCGCCTTGGCGATGGGTGCGGTTGTCGGCTGCGATGTTGCAGCAACTGCCGGTGTGATTTCCTGCGCCACGGGTGTCGGAGACGACGGAACGCTCTGTGCTGCCGCCGGAGGTGCAAACGGATCTCCCTGCGGTGCAGCGCTGCTGTCTCCAAAAATCGCGCTGATATCCAATCCTTCTTCTTCGGGGATCTCCTGAAAGGGCCACGCGCCGTTGCTGGGTTCACTCATAGTAAATTGCTCCTTTCGATTTTGGGACAAAAAAGACCGCAATCACTCCTATGAGCAATTACGGTTTCATTCTCGTCCTTATTACATTTCAAGTCGTTTGAGTTCGACGGTACTCGCAAGGAGCATGCCACATCTCTAAGCGGTAAAACCGCCATGAGTTGTGCAAAGGGCATACTACCTCCTTTCCACTCTTTCTTTCCTAACTTACTCCGCCCTAACTTACTTCGCCCTGAAATACAGCTTCATTGTAGCATTACGGGGAAAGACTGTATAGTTGGAGTTTTTCCATAGTAAAGAGAACGCTCTGGATATTGCCGGCTGACTTCACTCAGCCGGAGCCTGCAAATAATTTTGCGCATAAATCTTGACGGGACCCTTTGTCAACAGCACCAATTTGTCCCAAAGCAACCAAAACAAAATGCGCCTGTATAACACAAAGGCACACAGGCGCAAGAAATTACATATTCACTTAAAAGCTGACAATATACGATACTGCTATTGTAAAATCCGGTTTTTCCATTTAATGTCCATCCAGACGAAGAATTAGTTGTTGGCATATCAGATGCAGGCAGAAGGACGGATGGTGTCTGTCCGTGTTTATTAGCCCATGGACCATCGTTTGTACGATACCAGTAATGATAGTCGTAGTTTCCTCCCTGCTTACCGATTCTCATAACGATCATCCACTGATTGGAAGCAAGTGTAACATTCGGACCACTCACTTCCTTCCAACGGCCTCGGAAGTTACTATTGAGCCAAGTAGTCATTCGTGTCTTGGTGCGTGCAAGGGCTTGCGCCGTCGTGGTAGACTGATTCTGAACATAAAGATTGTCGAAGATTATAATGGTGGAGACCTGTATCAAAAGCACTTGTATCAAAAGCATAAGGGCATTTTAGTAGATACTTATGTCTATAGCGATGGGAGTCAGGTGACTGCATTCAAATGGGAGAAGCAATAGTATGTAGATGCGATCATTTTCAAGGCGAAGCCTTCGATTTTTATTGATTTGTCAAGTGTTTTTGTGAAAAAATATTATTTTTATAAATGCTTATCGACTTTAGACAGCAACCTACAAAATGTGGTTTGTATGGATCAGCTTTACCCCTGATTCAATCGCAGGAACAGCGAGAATCAGTTGGGAAAGGCACCTAAATCTTGTGCCTTGCTGAGTTAAGCCGATAAGCATATTTTTATATATCCCCCTGCGCTGAAATAAAAACGCTCAATCACCATCATAAGTGATTGAGCGTTTTGCGCGCAAACTTAATGACATTGCCTCTATGAGAGACAGTGAAATAAAACACTGTCAATCATGGAGGGAGCATTACTATGCCACAGAAGCAGAAATTAAGCGCAGAGGAAAAGTAACCGTCAAACCACCCCAGCGCATAGACATGCATGAGGCAATAGTAGCGGAACGTTGCGAAACGTTTGTATCGAAAGAAATGGCAAGAATGCCAGTTCCCTTGAAAATGGCAATTAGGACGGAAAACAGCAGGCCGGAGATCACCGGCGCTGGAATCGCAAATTTGCGAAGTACATGGGATCGGCGCACAATGGCACGTCCGCAAAAATGACGAGTGCGGCAAAGCCGAGGCTTGTCAGATACTCAAATTGAAATGCACCGACCGCGCCATCAGCCCCGGGGGTAAAGGTTCCAAAGTAAGAGATCAGCTTATTCATCATATTCGCCCCTTTCAGGATCATTTGTTTGCTGTGCGGCTTTTTACTGCACGCGATATCCGCTCGCGCACTTTTCAAAAGCGTATGCAAGCCGCTCATCGGGAGAGGCAAAGGACTGCGGCTCAAAGCCTTCTGCCTTTTGGAAGGAAACGATGCGATTCGGGTGATCGATCTAGATCACACAGGTGTTCTGCGCAGAAGCTTCCGTTTTCATTTTTTCTCTCCGTTACACATAAGATTCATGATTTTTATAAAAGCTTGTCGGCTGTTGCCTGACAGGCGGCAAACCTCTCAGCTGCGGCGCTTTTCCCCTCGCGCAGCTCACAGTGCGCAAACTCCGTCGTCTGCGGCAGCAGTAGATCAAAACGCCCGATCCGGTTGATCTTCAGATGCAGCCGCTCCGCCGATAGGTCGAGGATATGCCCGCCCTGCGTTTTGTCGCTGCTCAGATAATGAAAATGCCAATCCGGTATGCAAATGCCGTCCACATACCGCGGGCACCAGACGGCGATCACATTGCCGCGGGTGTTTTCAAAGCAAAATTCGTTCCGGCTTTTCGCCGCCTCAGAAAGCACCGGGTAGGGCTTCCGGCAGCTGTTCCAGCTTTGCGTATGCATAGTCTTGAAAACGCCGCCGGCCTTGATCATATAAAAGAGATTGGGATTTCCCTGCACAAACGGCGCAAGCATCTGCTTGAGCGAGGTAAGATCATCGATGCCGTTCAGCGCTATCTCCGGGGCGTTTTCGTCAAACACCATGGCTGCGGCAAACGCCATGCTGTCCTCCGGCCTCATAACGGTGACCTCGCCGTCCGGCGCTGTCTTGTAGGCTGCGCCGTTTTCAAAAGTTATCACGCCGTCCAACGCTGTGCCGATGCCGACCCCGGTATCGGCACAGCGCAGAAGCTCCCGCACACTGATGACCGTATCGAAATTCCCAAGCGCCAGCGCGTTCCATGTAGACGCCTGAAACAGTGTTTTCACCATACTGCCATATCCTCCTCGCGAAAGGAAAAGGCGGCCTGCCTTTCCTGTTGCGGAAGGCAGGCCGCCTTTTCTATTGACTTACTCGATGGCGATCTTGCTGGAGGAGGTAAGCTTCTTCGGCTCCTCCTTCGGGATAAGCACGGTCAGCACGCCGGACTCGTACTTGGCCTTCACGTCCTCGGGCTTCACGTCGCCGACGTAGAAGCTGCGGGAGCAGGCACCGGAGTAGCGCTCCTGACGCAGCACGCGGCCCTTCTTGTTCTCTTCGTCCTTGTCGAGGCCCTTCTCCGCGCTGACGGTCAGGTAACCGTCCTGCACGTCCACATGGATCTCGTCCTTTTCAAAGCCGGGCAGCTCCACCGCAAAGCGGTAAGCCTTGGCGTCGTCCGTCTCGCGGATGTCGGTCTTCATCAGGTTTCTGGCGTGCTTGCCAAACAGCGGGCTGTGACCGCCAAAGAAGCTGCCATCAAAGAAATCATCAAACATGTTTTCACCAAAAATGCTGGGCAGCATAAGTCATTCCTCCATTCTTTTATTTCTGCGGCAATGGAAATCACTTCATCGTCCGCAGCCTTCTGTTGCCTACATGAACAAACGAATTTTGAACTTTCGGAAGCTCTTTTTGCTTCCTCTCTCAAGTTCGCCTTCATTATAGCGCAAGTTTTAGCACTGTCAATAGGCGAGTGCTAATGTTCACAAAAGTCGCAAAGTTCGTTCACAAAATATGCGATTTCTCCTTTCGTTCACTTTCTCTGGCCTTGCGCTCGGTCAGTCTGAGGAAATCCCGCAGACTGCATGCTGCCACTGCAATGCCGAGCACGATGCCGATGATCACGGTGCCGTTACCGAGTGCGAAGCGGCGTTTGAGCCACAGCGCGGCAAAACAGCAGAGGATCGGCGGCGCGACAAGGCTTAACTTCTCTGTTCGGAATGGGAAGAGG
>OMGH01000918.1_pt1 | contig 20880 bp, 17 predicted proteins | sample 1645841 | NCBI WGS metagenome assembly OMGH01 (sample SAMN00849584, study PRJEB25192) | human gut metagenome
CGCATCCGATCCGGTGGATCGGGCGTCTGATCGGTTGGCTGGATCGAAAGCTGCTTGGAGAGACAGACGGCGCGGTGCGGGACGAAGCCGCCGAGAGAAAAAAAGGAAGGTGGCTTGTGGCGTTCGTGCTTCTATTGGTGTTCTTTTTTGCGGCAGTAGTCCTTTTTGCGGCGTATCAGATCCATCCGGCGGCGGGGATCATTGCAGAGAGCATTATGACCTACCAGATGCTTGCCACGAAGTGCTTAAAGACGGAGAGCATGAAGGTGTACAGGCGGCTTTCGGAACATGATCTGCGCGGGGCGAGAAAGGCGGTCTCTATGATCGTCGGCAGAGATACGGAACGTCTGGATGAGGAGGGCGTGGCGAAGGCGGCGATCGAGACCGTGGCGGAGAATGCCTCCGACGGAGTGATCGCGCCGATGTTTTATCTGGCGCTGTTTGGACCGGTGGGCGGTTTTTCTTATAAGGCGGTCAACACCATGGACTCGATGGTAGGATATAAAAATGACCGGTATCACGCATTTGGCACGGCGGCGGCAAAGCTGGACGATGTTGTCAACTTTATTCCGGCGCGCATCAGCGCCATGCTCATGATCTTATCCTGTTGTTTCCTAGGAAAAGAATTCGATCAGAAGAATGCTATGAAAATCTTTAAGCGGGACCGGTATCAGCATGCCAGCCCGAACTCCGCACAGACTGAGGCGGCATGTGCGGGAGCACTCGGCATAAGACTGGCGGGGGATGCCAGCTATTTTGGAAAAATCGTAAAAAAGCCCTACATCGGTGATCCGCTAAGAGCAGTGGAGACAGAGGACATCAGACGTGCCAACCGCCTGCTGTACGGGATGGCATTTCTCGGATGGGGAATTTGTATGGCTGTCTGGTTGTGCGTGACAGCCATTGTGTGGTAGCATAGAGACAGAACAGGAGGAAGAACCGGGATGGTGCAGCAGAACATACATGGAGGAGACATATACCGCAATCAGGTATCGCTTGATTTTTCCGTGAACGTCAATCCGTTCGGGATGCCGCAGAGAGTGCGTGAGGCGCTTGAGGCGGCGGTGGCATGGTGTGAGCGGTATCCGGATATCCGGTCGGAGGCATTGCGGGATGCCATTGCCGGGGAAAAAGGGATAGCGCCTGAGGACATTGTGTGCGGAAACGGTGCGTCAGAACTGTTTCCCGCCATTTTAAGAGCGGTTCACGCAAAAAAGGTGCTGCTTGCTGTGCCGTCATTTTACGGATACGAGCATGCAGCAAAGTCCGTGGGAGCAGAGATCTGCTGCCACGAGCTGCTTGAGGCGGACGGCTATGCGGTGACGGAGCGCTTCCTTACTGCCATCGGGGAGGACGTGGATGCGGTTTTTCTGGCAGTCCCGAATAATCCGGTGGGTACGGTGGTGGAGCCGGAACTGTTGGAGAAGATTGCGGAGCGATGTCAGAAGAACGGCGTGACCCTGATTCTGGACGAATGTTTTGTGACGTTCACCGGAGAGGAAGAACGCTATTCCTTTTTAAAAAAGTATCGGAATTATCCGGGGGTTGTGATCGTGCGGGCATTTACAAAACTCTATGCCATGCCGGGGGTGCGGCTCGGCTATCTCGTCTGCCGCGACATCGCTCTTACGGAAGCGGTGAGAGGTGATCTGCCGGAGTGGAATCTGTCGGTATTTGCGCAGCAGGCAGGATGTGTGGCCTGCGGGCAGCGCGCATATGTAAAGCATTCGGTGACGTTTGTATGCCGGGAGCGTGACTGGCTTAGGGAACAGCTGCTGAAAATTGGCATCACTGTGTTTGCGTCAAACGCCAATTTCCTGATGATAAAGGACGGGCGTCCGCTGGCAAAAGAGCTCTTAAAGAAGGGGATTCTGATCCGCGACTGCAGCAACTACCGGGGACTTTCCGGGGGATATTACCGGATTGCGGTCAGACGGCGCGAGGAGAATGAACGCCTGCTTGCAGCGCTGGTGCAGGTGACGGGAAGCAGCGTGGTGGAAAACGGCAAAGAGGATAAAAAGCCGGCAGCAGTGCCCGACGGAATCGAGTATGTGATGCCGCAGGAGATAGAGAAGCGCAGCTTTTCCATCATCGAGGAAGAATTGCAGCTTCGGGGGATTACGCTGCCTGTGGAGGAAGCAATGGTCACGAAGCGTGTGATCCACACGAGCGCCGATTTTTCCTATGCGCAGACGATGACCTACTCTACGGGAGCGGTGGAGACGGCAAAGTGGCTCATCACAGAGGGTGCGGACATTGTGACGGACACCAACATGGCGCTCTCCGGCATCAACAAGCGCGTGCTCGCACGCTACGGCGGATCGGTACACTGCTTTATGGCGGACGAGGATGTGGCAAGAGAGGCGAAGGAGCGGGGCGTCACCCGCGCCACCGTGAGCATGGAACGGGCGGCAAAGATCGAAAAACCGGTCATCTTTGCGATCGGAAATGCGCCGACAGCCTTAATCCAGCTATACGGGATGATAGAGGAGGGCTACCGCCCGGCGTTCATCATCGGCGTTCCGGTTGGGTTTGTCAATGTGGAGGCGGCGAAGGAACTGATTTTACAGACGAAGATACCGCATATTGTAAACCGTGGAAGAAAGGGCGGCAGCAATGTCGCGGCTGCCATCTGCAATGCGATTCTCTACGAGCTTGGGAGGTGAACCCATGCGCTATGGATTTACGACGGGAAGCTGCGCCGCAGCGGCGGCAAAGGCGGCGGCTTATATGCTTCTTACCGGCAGAGAAAAGCACGAGATTACCATCACCACGCCAAAAGGCATCCTCTACCATGCCAGGATGGAAGAGATCAGCCGCACGGAGCATTCCGTGCGCTGCGCTGTCAGAAAAGATGGCGGAGATGATCCGGACATCACGACGGGAACACTGATTTTTGCGGAAGTATCCTGGCAGGAGCAGAAACAGGAAAAAGACTGCGGAAAACCGCAGATTCTTATTACGGGAGGCACGGGTGTCGGAACTGTCACAAGGCCGGGGTTAGACCAGCCCGTCGGGAGCGCGGCGATCAATCATGTGCCGCGGGAGATGATTACCCGCGAGGTGGAAGAAGTGTGTGCGCTTACCGATTATGCGGGGAGCCTTTTGGTGGAGATTTCGGTGCAGGGGGGAGAGGAACTTGCCCAAAAGACGTTCAACCCGAGACTCGGTATTGTGGGCGGTATCTCAATCCTTGGAACGACCGGGATTGTGGAGCCCATGAGCAGTCAGGCGCTCCTTGACACGATCTATGTGGAGCTTAAGCAGAAGCGCGAAGAGGGACACCGGTTTGCGGCAATCTCACCGGGAAATTACGGTCTGGAATATATGAAGCGCGCTTACGGGTTCGATCTGGACCGCAGCGTCAAGTGCAGCAATTTTATCGGGAAGACGATGGATATGGCGGTGGAGCTCGGATTTGAGGCGGTGCTTCTGACCGGACACATCGGAAAGCTGGTAAAGCTCTCCGGCGGAATTATGGACACACATTCCAGGGAGGCGGACGCGCGCATGGAGCTTCTGATGGCTGCGGCATACCGCGCCGGGTGTGCGCCCGATACGCTGGGGAAGATCTTAGACTGTCTTGTGACGGAGGAGGCGCTCGCCTACATTGCCAAGGACGGATGTCTTTCCGCGACGATGGAACTTTTAATGAAAAAGATTCTTTTTTATTTAAAGAAGCGGGTGAAAGAGGAACTGCGTGTGGAATGCATTCTCTATGCGAACGGGTACGGCGAGCTGGCGAGAAGCGACGGTGCGGTAGAACTTCTGGAACGAATCCGCGAGGAAGAAGAACATTTGCAGTAACGCAGTTTAAGGAGGAAACGGTATGGTATATTTTGTCGGGGCGGGTCCGGGAGCAAAGGATTTAATCACGGTCCGCGGAATGAGACTGCTGGAGCAGGCGGATGTCATTATCTATGCGGGATCGCTCGTGAATCCGGAGCTTCTTTCTTATGCCGGAAGCGGGGCAAAGATCTATGACAGCGCAAAAATGACGTTGGAGGAAGTGCTTGCGGTCATCCGGGAGGCGGAGGAAAAAGGGCTTACCACCGTGCGGCTTCACACCGGGGAGCCGAGTCTCTACGGGGCGGTGCGTGAACAGATGGATGTACTTGCAGCAGAGGGGATTTCCTATGAGAGCTGTCCCGGCGTCAGCGCATGCTTTGGCGCGGCGGCGGATCTGAATCTGGAGTATACGCTGCCGGGGATCTCGCAGAGCCTGATTATCACGCGGATGGCAGGACGCACGGCAGTGCCGGAGCGGGAGAGCATCGAGAGTTTTGCCGCACATCAGGCGTCCATGGCAGTCTACTTAAGTGCGGGAATGGTAAAAGAACTGTCGAAAAGACTGATGGACGGAGGGTATGCGCCGGATACGCCGGCAGCGATCGTCTATAAGGCGACCTGGCCGGACGAGGAGGCGTACGTGTGCACGGTGGAGACGCTTGCTGCGGTGGCGGTGGAGCATCAGATTACGAAGACGGCGCTGATTCTGGTGGGAGATGTGCTGGCAGCGCCGGGGTATGAGCGCTCGAAGCTGTATGATCCCGGGTTTACCACGGGATACCGGAAGGCAAAAAAGGAACAGGGAGAGACAAAGTGAAGAAGACGGACATAGCTGTCATCAGCTTTACTTACAGGGGGGCAGAACTGGCAGAACACATTCAGGAAGCGATGGATGCCGTATGGTCCTGTAAATTATATACAAAATGCAGCGACGCCCGGGCAGAGGGGATAGGGATTTCCGTGGATCAGCCACTTGCCGAATGGACAGGAAAACAGTTTGCGGCGGGAAATGCGCTCCTGTTTATCGGGGCATGCGGGATTGCGGTCAGGAGTATCGCACCGCATGTAAAAGATAAGCTTTCCGATGTTCCGGTGCTCGTGGCGGATGAGGCGGGGCAGTTTGTGATCCCGCTTCTTGCAGGTCATTATGGGGGAGCCAACCGGCTTGCCGGGGAACTTTCAAGAGCCCTCGGTGCGACTGCCGTGCTCACCACGGCGACGGATGTGAACGGGCTTTTTGCGGTGGATGTGTTTGCAGCGTCAAACCGTCTTGCCGTTGCCGGTCATGACGGAATCGCCCGGGTGTCCGCCGGGCTTCTGCGCGCCGGGTATCTTACCATGTCCGTCGCCGGAGAATGTGAAGGAGAGATTCCGCCGGAGGTAAGACTGGTACCGTATCCGCCAAAGGAGCCGGTGGATGTGCTGGTCGCGCCGCAGTGCGAAGCCGGGGAACGATGCAGCTTATGGCTGATTCCGTCCTGCCTGCTGCTTGGCGTCGGGTGCAGAAGGGGCAAAAGCGAAGAGGAACTGGAAGCGTTTGTGCGGGAGACCCTGGAAAAAGAGAAGCTTTCCAGCATGGCGGTGGCGGGAATCGCGTCGGTCGATGTAAAGGCGGATGAGGAGGGAATTCTGGCACTGGCAGAGCAGTTAGCGGTTCCTTTTCTCACTTATCCGGCCGGGCGCCTGCAGTGTGTGGACGGTACATTCACGTCATCCGGCTTTGTGGCGCAACAGGTCGGCGTGGATAATGTGTGTGAGCGCGCGGCGGTCTGCGCGGCGGGGGAGGGCGGCAGACTTCTGGTGCAAAAGACGGCATGTGAGGGCAAGACGCTTGCCATAGCAGAGAAAAAATGGAGTGTGAAGTTTTGATGAAACATGAAATCTATATTGTCGGAATGGGACCGGGCAGAGAGGAAGATATGACACAGGAAGCGCTCACCGTGCTGGATTCCTGTGACGTAATTGTGGGATATACGGTGTATCTGAATCTTCTCGGGGAACGATTTTTGGGGAAAACGTTTTTGTCGACTCCGATGCGCCAGGAAGTGGAGCGATGCAGGATGTGCTATGAGGAGGCCAAGAAGGGAAAGCGCGTAGCGCTGATCTGTAGCGGGGACGCAGGAATCTACGGGATGGCGTCACTCATGTATGAGATGAGCGCAGAATATCCGTCCTGTGAACTTACGGTGGTACCGGGGATTACCGCGGCAAGCAGTGGGGCGGCAGTGCTCGGCGCGCCGTTAAACCATGACTTCTGCGTGATCAGCTTAAGCGATCTTCTGACTCCGTGGGAGCAGATTAAAGCGCGGCTTCGGGCAGCCGTTTTTGGGGATTTTGCGATAGCACTCTACAATCCGTCGAGCAGGAAGCGTGCAGATTATCTGCAGCGCGCCTGTGATATTCTGCTGGATGCCGGGGCGGAGGAAACGCGTGCCTGCGGCTATGTGGAAAACATCGGAAGAGACGGGGAGACGGCACACACCTGCACCCTGCAGGAACTTCGTGAGATTCAGGTGAATATGTTTACCACGGTATTTATCGGCAACTCACAGTCGGTCATTATGGGAGATAAGCTTGTCACAAAGCGCGGCTATCAGATCGGGGCAGGCACCAGGGCGCGTGCGAAGGAGCGCGGATAAGAGGTCTGGAAATGGAGAGAATATGGCAGAAATATTGATTTTTTCCGGGACAACGGAGGGAAGAGAATTGGCGGAGGCACTCTGTGCCAGACAGATTGACTGTATGGCGAGTGTGGCGACCGAGTACGGCAGGGAAGTGATGCGTCAGCAGGAGCATCTTGTGATCCGGGAAGGGCGGATGGGCGAACCGGAGATGGAAGAACTCATGCGAACCGGTACATTTCTTGCAGTGGTGGACGCCACGCATCCCTACGCGGTGGAGGTGACGGAGCACATCAAAGAGAGCGCAAAAAAGACCAATCTTCCCTATTTAAGGCTCAGCCGGAGCACGGCAGCGGAGCGTGAGATCGCAGAGCACGAGTGGATGATACATACGGTGGCGGACACGCAGGAATGTGTAGAACTGCTGTCTAAGCTGCCGGGGAACATTCTTCTTACGACGGGCAGCAAGGAACTGCACGCATATGCCGCCCGGGAGGAGATCCGTGAGAGACTTTTTGTGCGTGTGCTTCCGGGGGTGGAGAGCATCGAAATCTGCCACAGGGAACAGATTCCGGGGAAGCAGATCATTGCCATGCAGGGACCTTTTGGAACGGAGCTCAACGAGGCGCTGATCCGGCAGTATGACATCGGCGTGTTGGTGACCAAGGAGAGCGGACAGGCGGGCGGATTTCCGGAGAAGATCCGCGCGGCAGAGCACACGAAAATCCCGGTGGTCATGATTCAGAATCCGGAGCAGGCGGGCGGGATGAGCATGGAAAAAGTCCTGTCCGAAATTGAAACGCTCTGCGGGAAAAAGAGCGGGACGAAGCGTCAGCCGCTGCAGATTTCTCTTGTGGGAATCGGGATGGGGAACGGAAAGCTGCTCACCGGCGAGGCAGGGGAGGCGATTGCACAGGCGGAGGCGGTCTGCGGAGCGAAGCGGCTGCTTGCCGCGGCGGATACCCTGATCGCGCCGGATGCAGAGAAACGGGAGGCGTACCTTCCCGCAGATCTTCTTCCGTATATTTATTCCTGCAGGGAAAGAAAAATCGGGCGGATTGCCATCTTATTTTCCGGCGATACCGGATTTTACAGCGGCGCAGAGGCGGTGTATAAGGCATTGCAGGAAGAAGTGCGCCTTGGAAAATTACAGGCCGGGATCACCATCTGTCCTGGAATCTCCTCGCTCTCCTATCTGGCGGCGCGCGCAGGTAAAAGCTGGCAGGACGCGAAAATAGTCAGCACACACGGGAGAGAGGCGGATGTTACCGCGTGTGTGCGCAGGGAGAAAAAGGTATTTCTGATTGTTTCAGGCAGAAGCGATCTAATCCGCATCGGGGAAGAACTTGAGGCGGCGGGACTGTCCGGGGTGGAGCTTACCATCGGATACCAGCTCTCCTACAGGGAGGAGCGGATCTGGCACGGAACGCCGGAAGTGTGCCGGACGTTAAAGGACGATGGACTCTATGCCTGCCTGATTGAAAATCCGGGGGCACAGGGGGAGACGCTCACTCCGGGAGTCCCTGACCGCTGGTTCGTGCGTGGACGAGTCCCCATGACGAAGGAGGAGATCCGCTGGCTGTCTCTGTGCAGGCTCGGGTTAAAGAGTCAGAGCGTATTTTATGATATCGGAAGCGGAACCGGCTCGATTGCGGTGGAGGCGGCGCTGCGGTCAAAACAGCTGCGGGTGTATGCCGTGGAACATGGAGAGGAAGCCTGTGGACTGATTGCGGAAAATGCATCGCGTGCAGGTGTGAAGAACCTTGTTGTCGTAAAGGGGGAGGCACCGGAATGTCTTGGGGAACTCCCGGTGCCGACGCACGCGTTCATCGGCGGAAGCGGCGGCAGGCTGCGGGAGATTCTTCTGGCACTCCGGGAGAAAAATCCGAACGTGCGCGTTGTCTTAAATGCCGTCTCGCTTGAGACGGTCGCCGAGGTTGTGGCACTGCGGAAGGAACTTTTGATCTGTGAGGAAGAGATTACACAGATTGCGGTCAGCCGTGCAAAAAAAGCAGGTTCCCATCATCTGATGCAGGCGGAGAATCCGATCTATGTGATCTCTTTTTCCCTGTCGGAGAACGGCGAGGGGGAAGAACAAAAACCGGACAGACGGGAGGAGAGGTAAGATGAACATTCCCAGAATCATGATTGCGGCGGCGGGAAGCGGGAGCGGCAAGACGCTTCTCTCCTGTGCGCTGATGATGCTTTTTTCACAGGAAGGAAAAAGCGTCAGTGCCATCAAGTGCGGGCCGGACTATATCGATCCGATGTTCCATCGGACGGTGCTCGGAGTCCCTTCCCGGAATCTGGACACTTTTTTCACTGGGGAGAGAATGACGAAAAGCCTTTTTGCGCGCGCGGCAGAGGGCGCAGACCTTGCGGTAATGGAGGGCGTGATGGGACTTTACGACGGCCTCGGTGGAATCCGTAAGGAGGGATCGTCCTACCATCTGGCAGAGGTAACGAAGACGCCTGTGATTCTGGTGGTGAACGCACATGGAATGGGGCGTTCCATTCTGCCGGTCATAAGGGGCTTTCTGGACTATGACCGGCATCATCTGATCCGGGGCGTGATCTTAAATCAGACGTCGGTAACATTCTGTGAGACAATCCGTCCCGAAATAGAGCGCGAGCTGTTGCTTCCAGTGCTGGGGTGTCTGCCGAAGTTAAAGGAACTGCACTGGGACAGCAGACATTTAGGACTTGTGATGCCCGAAGAGATTGCGGATGTGAAAAAGCAGATTCAGATGGTGGCGGATACGCTCGGAAAAACGCTTGACTGCGGGAAGCTTCTTGCGATTGCCGCATCCGCAGAAGCGCTGGAGACAGATCCGGTGCCGAAAAAAAAGATTGCGGATGTAAGAATCGGAATTGCAAGAGACGCGGCGTTTGGTTTTTACTATGAGGATAATCTGCAGCTGCTGCGGGAGGCGGGAGCCGAACTGGTGCCGTTCTCTCCGCTGCAGGATGAGAGCCTGCCGGAGGGGATTGCAGGACTGATCTTAGGCGGCGGATATCCGGAACTGCATGCAAAAGCGCTGTCGAAAAACACCCCAATGCGAAAAGCGGTGCACGACGCGGTGGCGGACGGTCTGCCGACGATCGCGGAGTGTGGCGGATTCCTCTATCTGCATGAGATGCTCTGTGACGATGAGGGAGTGTGCTATCCGATGGCGGGAGTGATTCCAGCGTCGGCTATAAATACCGGGAAACTGGTGCGCTTCGGCTATGTGATGCTTACGGAAAAGGAGGAGAACTTCCTCCCGGCGGGCGCACAGATTGCGGGGCATGAGTTTCACTATTATGACAGCACGGACAACGGCGTGGGTGCGGTGGCCAAAAAGCCGGTAAACGGAAGATCGTGGGAGTGCGTTCATGAGAGTCCGTCGCAATGGATGGGATTCCCGCATCTATATTATTACTCCAATCCGGAATACGCGTACCGTTTCCTGAAAAAAGCGGCGGACAGAATTTACTTGAAAAAATAAACATGCAATGGTAATATGTTTTTAATTTCATAAAAAAGTAACTGGTGCCGGCGCAAAGGTGTGTGCAGAAGATGCACAGATGAGCCTTTGTACCGGTTAAAAGGGAAACAGGTGGGAATCCTGTACGATCTCGTCACTGTGATTAGGGAGTGCAGATACGAAAGCTTTACGCCACTGGCGCGCATGCGCCGGGAAGGTAAGTAGCTGCATGAGGATCTATCAGCCAGGAAACCTGCCAGTTATGATAGTACAGGAAGAGATTCCGGATCACGAGTAATTGGTCGTACTTTTGTGTGTTGATCAGCTGCTCCGTTTCTATGTTTCATAGAGCGGAGTTTCTTTCTGTTGTTTTATGGAAAATATACAATCATCAGCAGGAGGAATTATGAAAAAAAAGACACTGGCACTCTTACTAAGCCTGACACTTGCAGCTGGCATGATCGGTGGATGCGGCAGTAAGACAGAGACAACCACAGAGGAGAACGTGCAGACAGCACAGACAGAGGCTGTTGCGGAGACCGGGACAGAGACAGTATGGTGTAGACAGTATCCGATCAGGATGCGGCAGATCATGTTGCTGCGCTGATCGATGCAATCTACGTGCAGGAGCGCACGGATGAGACCGATGCGCAGTGTGCAGAGGCAAAGGCGGCATGGGATGCATTGACTGACGCACAGAAGGAACTTGTCGAAGGTGAGAACGCAGATCCGGATTATTTCGGAAGAGATACCGGAGACGCTTCCAAGGACGATCCGTTAAATGAGGATGAGATCGGTGAGAATGAGATCCTTGTCGTAAGTTTCGGAACATCTTTCAATGACAGCCGTACTGAGGATATCGGAGGCGTGGAAAAAGCAATCGCGGAGGCTTATCCGGACTGGTCGGTAAGAAGAGCGTTTACCGCACAGATTATCATCAATCATGTACAGGCGAGAGACGATGAGAAGATCGACAATGTAGACCAGGCGTTAGACCGCGCGGTGGCAAATGGGGTGAAGAATCTTGTGATTCAGCCGACACATCTGATGCATGGTGCAGAGTATGACGAACTGATGGAAGCGGTAGAGAAGTACCGCGATCAGTTTACATCCGTTGCAGTCGCAGAGCCGCTGCTCGGCGAGGTTGGCGAAGATGCAACAGTAATCAATGACGATAAGGAAGCCGTTGCAAAGGCGATCACGGCAGAGGCAGTTGCAGAGGCAGGTTATGATTCCCTGGATGCGGCAGCTGAAGACGGTACCGCATTTGTATTCATGGGACATGGAACCGCTCATACCGCGAAGGTAAGCTACAGCCAGATGGCAAGTGTGATGAAGAACTTAAATTACGAGAATGTCTTCATCGGCACTGTGGAAGGAGAACCGGAAGAGACTGCATGCGAGGCAGTGATCGAGGCAGTCAAAGAAGCCGGCTACACGAAAGTGGTATTAAGACCGCTCATGGTAGTGGCAGGAGATCATGCCAACAATGATATGGCCGGGGATGACGATGATTCCTGGAAGAGCATGTTTGAGGCGGACGGATCTTTTGAGAGTGTAACATGCCAGATCGCAGGTCTTGGAAGAATCGATACGATTGAGCAGCTGTATGTATCCCACACGCAGGATGCGATCGATTCGCTCGGCAGCGTAGATACCGCAGCAGCGGCAACCACAGCAGGAAATCTGGAGGACGGCACGTACAGTGCCGTCTTCGACACTGACAGCAGTATGTTCCATGTCAATGAGGCATGTGACGGACGCGGCACACTTACCGTCAAGGATGGCAAGATGACCATTCACGTAAGTCTTGTGTCACAGAGTATCGTAAATCTGTATCCGGGAACCGCCGAGGACGCGCAGAAGAGCGGAGCCAAGCTGCTTGAGCCGACGAAGGATACCGTGACCTACAGTGACGGAACATCCGAGGAAGTGTACGGATTCGATATTCCGGTGGAAGCACTGGATCAGGAATTTGATCTGGCAATTATTGGAACCAAGGGTGTGTGGTACGATCACAAGGTGAGTGTATCCGACCCGGTTGCGGAGTAAGAGATGAAGAAGAAAGTAACAGAACTGATCGTATGCCTGCTGTCTGTGATCTGTTTCCTCACAGCGTGCCAGGCACCGCAGAATGAAAAACTGGCGGACGGAACCTATCAGGCGGACGTTACGCTCACTGGCGGCAGCGGCAGGGCGACGGTGGACTCACCGGCGGCGATTACGGTGAAGGACGGCAAAATATATGCCACCATCGTGTGGAGCAGCCCGTATTATGATTACATGATTGTAGAGGATGAGACCTGCTACAACGAGGCAGAGGCAGGAGAGAACTCGACGTTTACGATTCCGATTGAAAAGCTGCCATGTGAGATCTCGGTGATTGCGGATACGACGGCGATGAGCGTGCCGCATGAGATTGAGTACACACTGTCATTTGCGTTAAAAGAGACGGACTTTTCGGAACTGACGAAGACGGGGCAGTGGGATCTCTCTTATGCCACGCAGTATCGTGTGGAACAATACGGGGAGTATGATCTGATTACAATGGCTGATGACAGCCGTTTTTTGCTGGTGCCGGAGAATGTTCCGGTACCGGAACATGTGCCGGAGGATGTGGTTGTGTTAAAACAGCCGCTGGATCACACGTATCTGGTATCCTCATCGGTGATGGATATGATCCGTGAGATCGGAGCGCTTTCTGACATCCGGCTTACAGGAGTAAAGGAGTCGGACTGGTATATAGAGAAAGCTGCGGCTGCAATGGAAGACGGCCGTATGCTGTATGCTGGAAAATACAATGAACCGGACTATGAACTGATTTTAAAGGAAGGGTGCAACTTTGCACTGGAGAATACGATGATCGGACATAATCCGGAGGTAAAAGAAAAGCTGGAGAGCCTTGGCATACCAGTCATGGTGGAACGTTCCAGCTATGAAGAACATCCGCTCGGAAGACTGGAGTGGATCCGGTTATATGGTCTTTTGTATGGAAAAGAACAGGAAGCCGATGCATTTTATGAAGAACAGCTAAAAAAAATAGAACCAATCATGGAAAAGGAAGATACAGGCCGCACGGTGGCCTTTTTTTATATCACGGCGAACGGAGCGGTCAATGTCCGCAAGCCGAATGATTATATTGCGCAGATGATCGGACTCGCCGGCGGCACCTACGTCCTAAACGACCGTCTTTCGGCGGAGGAGAATGCCCTGTCCACGATGAACATGCAGATGGAGGATTTTTATGCGGCAGCGAAGGACGCCGACATCCTCATCTACAACAGTACGATCGAGGGGGAGCTTTACAGTGTCGATGAACTTCTGGCAAAAAGCACGCTGTTTTCTGATTTTAAGGCAGTAAAAGAGGGAAATGTATACTGTACCGGAAGCAATTTCTTTCAGGAATCGACGGGAACCTGCGATTTCATTGAGGATCTGCACAAGGTGCTTGTGGATGAGACAGACGAGAATTATCGGTTTTTAAAACACGTGAGGTAAGAATGAAACGGTATGTGATAGCCTTTGGCGCGATGATCCTGCTGCTTGGCGGGTTGTTTTTCTTTAATATCGGTTCCGGAAGTGTCAAGATGACGGGAAGTGAGATTGCGGACATTCTGCTGCGCCGCTTTGGAGGCATGGCAGATGAGACGGCGCGTCAGATTGTCTGGGAGATCCGCCTTCCCCGGATCTGTGCGGCAGTTATTCTGGGGGGAGCGCTCTCTGTTGCGGGATTTCTGTTACAGTCATTTTTTCAGAATCCGATTGCGGGTCCCTATGTGCTTGGCATCTCATCCGGGGCGAAGCTTGTGGTTGCGCTGACGATGATCGCCCTTTTGGAAATGGGCAGGACGATCAGTTCGCTCGGCATGATTGTGGCGGCGTTTGCCGGATCGATGCTTGCGATGGGGTTCGTGCTCTTAATTTCCTGCCGGGTAAAAAAAATGTCCATGCTTGTGGTATGCGGCATTATGATCGGCTATATCTGTTCGGCAATCACGGATTTCTGCGTGACGTTTGCGGATGACTCCAACATTGTGAACCTTCACAACTGGTCGATGGGCAGTCTCTCCGGAATGACCTGGTCGAATGTGCGGATGATGACAGCGGTGGTGGCAGTCACGATGGGAGTGACCTTTTTTCTGGCAAAACCGATCGGTGCGTATCAGATGGGCGAGGCGTATGCGAGAAACATGGGCGTTAAGATCCGTCTGCTTCGCGTATTGCTGATTCTGCTGTCGAGTCTGCTGTCTGCCTGCGTGACGGCCTTTGCCGGACCGATCTCCTTTGTGGGAATTGCGGTTCCGCATCTGGTGAAGACGGCGATGAAGACGGCGAAACCGCTTCTGCTGATACCGGGCTGTTTTCTGGGCGGGGCAATTATCACGCTGTTTTGCGACGGCTTTGCGAGGACGGTGTTTGCTCCGACGGAGCTTTCGATCAGTTCGGTGACAGCCGTATTCCTGGTGCCGGTAGTGATTGTGATGATGCTGCGCAGGAATGAGGACAGGTAACGGAGGAACGTGTGATGGAACAGAGGAAAAAAGAGTCTGGAATCAGGCTTGAGGATGTGGCGGCAGGGTACGGCAGAAAATCTCTGCTTAACCATATTTCACTGCATGTAAGTCCGGGAAATGTCCTGACGCTGATCGGACCGAACGGTGCGGGCAAATCCACGATATTAAAAACCGTGACCAGACAGCTTGCAGAGCTTGGAGGAACGATCTTTCTGGAGGGGACATCCATGAGCCGGATGCGGGAAGAGGAAGTTGCACGGACGCTTGCGATGGTGATGACGGAGCGGCTTCATCCGGAATTTATGACCTGCCGCGAGGTGGTTGCGACCGGCAGGTATCCGTATACCGGAAGGCTCGGGATTCTTTCCGCAGAAGACTGGAAGCTTGTGGATGACGCCATGCAGCTGGTGCATGCCAGGGACACCGCGGACCGGAATTTTTCACAGATCAGCGACGGACAGAGACAGCGGGTGATGTTAGCACGCGCCATCTGCCAGGAGCCGCGGATTCTGATTCTGGATGAACCGACTTCCTATCTGGACATGCGTTACAAGATCGACATCTTATCCAGTATCCGAAGACTCGCGGCAGAAAGAAATATGGCGGTTGTCATGTCGCTCCACGAACTGGATCTGGCGCTAAAGGTATCGGATGTGATCGCCTGTGTGGAGGGAGACCACATCGGAAAAACAGGGACGCCGGAGGAGGTATTTTCGGGTGATTATATTCAGAAATTATACGGTGTGGACGCGGAGTGTTTTGATCCGCGGACAGGAGCTGTGTATCTGCGCGGAAATAAGAGCCGGCCGAAGATCTTTGTGATCGGCGGCGCGGGCAGCGGCATACCGGTCTATCATGCTTTACAGCGGAAAAATGTGCCGTTTGCGGCGGGAATTCTGATGGAGAATGATGTGGAATATCAGGATGCGTGTGCCGCGGCAAGCCGGGTGGTTTCCGTGAAGCCGTTTTTCCCGGTCGCAGAGAAGGAGATCGCGGAGGCGAGATCGTGGATTGAGACGTGCGAAACGTGTGTCTGTTGTGCGGAAGCTTTCGGACCTTACAACGAAGCGAACCGCGCGCTGCGCGAGTATGCAAAAACACTCGGAAAGCTGATTCCTGTAGAGGCACAGCAGAATTTGTAGAAAATATGAAATTGTGGTTGAATGTGGGGGATGGTGTGTGAATTGGGGATAGCAGGTGCGTCGGAAAGGTAAATGTATCGGGAAGTGCATGTGCACCGGCGGCAGAGAAAGAGAGGTGCGCGATGGAGCGTGGCATATTGGTCGTGAGCTTTGGAACGACTTATCAGGAGACAAGAGAAAAGAATATCGATCACATGGTGGCGCTTGTCAGAGAGCAGTATCCACATGATCTGGTGGAGGAGGCGTATTCCAGCAGCACTGTGAGGAAGGTGTTAAGAGAGCGGGACGGCATCGCGAAAGATGATGTGAGGCAGGCGCTTTGCCGGATGCGCGATGCCGGGGTGCGGCGTGTGATCGTATTTCCGACCCACATCATTGACGGGATTGAGAACCACCGGATGAAGCAGGAGGTAACAGACTGTGCACCGTGGTTTGAGGACGTCCGGATTGCGGATGCGCTGCTTAAGACACCGGAGGATTATCAGAGAACGGCGGAGGCTCTCTGGAAATCGGTGGCGGCGGAGGCGGGATCTTCGCCGGTGATTTTTATGGGTCATGGAAGTGAGCATGCGGCGGATGAGAGCTACGAGCGTCTGGAATGTGTGCTTGCACAGGTGACAGAGAACGACGTCTATGTGGCGACCGTGGAGGGAAGCGTTACGATTGACGATGTGATCGGGAGAATGAAGGTCTCAAGGCATAAGAGCGGACGCGTGCTTGTGGCGCCGTTTATGATGGTTGCGGGAGATCATGCCAACCATGATATGGCAGGGGAGAAGGATTCCTTTGCTGCCGCACTCCGCGAGGCGGGATATGAGCCGGTCTGCCTGTTGAAGGGGATTGGAGAGTATGAGCCGGTGAGAGAGTGCTATTTCAGGCATCTGCGGCACTGTATAGGAACCCTCTACGGGATCGGTGTGGGTCCCGGAGATCCGGAACTGGTGACCGTAAAGGCGCTCCGCTGTATGGAGGAGAGCGATCTTATCGTGCTTCCGGCGGCGGATCCGGCGGGATGCCATGCGTATCAGATTGCAAGGAAGGCGTACCCCGGGATTGAGAAAAAGGAACTTGTCTGCCTGCCGTTTCCGATGACAAAGGAGGAAGAAAAGCTGCGCAGGGCGCACGAGGAGATTTTTGCGCGGATTGCTTCTTATCTTACCGAAGGAAAGATTGTGGCATTTTTAACGATCGGAGATCCGTCCGTCTATTCCACATATGGCTACATTCACCGCAGAATCGCGGCGTGGGGCGGCAATGTTAAAATGATAAGCGGCGTGCCGTCCTTTTGTGCGGCTGCGGCGAGTCTTGGAATATCGCTCGGGGATAACCGGGATGAGATCCATGTGATTCCGGGATCGTACGAGGTGGAGGAGACGATGGCGCTTTCCGGCACCCGGGTGTACATGAAATCCGGAAAAAGCCTCGCGCGGCTGAAAGCGCTGTTGGAAGAACAGCAGAAGGAGAAGAAACTGTCCGTCTACTGCGTGGAGAACTGTGGGATGGCGGATGAGCGGATCCGCCTGGGAGCGGAGGCGCTCGAGGAGAACGGAAGCTATCTTACGACGCTTATTGTCAAAGATGAGGGAGAGGTGGTATAATGACAGAGAATTCATATCGCTTTTTTTCCAACCGGGAATGTCAGTATTATCCGTGCCATGAGGGCATTGAGGAGATGAACTGCCTGTTCTGCTATTGTCCGCTCTATGAGAGACGTCATTGTCCGGGAAATCCGGAGTATATTAAGAGCAGACGGGAGAATGGAAGCGAAGTACAGATCAAGTCCTGCATGAAGTGCACGTTTCCACATCAGGCGGAGAACTATGATGTGATCATGCAGTTTTTGAGGAAGGGAGATAGATAGGATGAAGAGAGTATTTTTGATTGTATTGGACAGCGTGGGGATTGGCGAGATGCCGGATGCTGCAGATTACGGGGATGCGGGAAGCAACACCATCAAAGCCGCGTCCATGAGCCCTTATTTTTCCATGCCGAACATGAGAAAGCTTGGCTTTTTTAATATCGACGGCGTGGAGATCGGGGAAAAGGAGGCAGCTCCTACCGGAGCGGTTGCCCGCATGACGGAAGTGTCAAAGGGAAAAGATACGACGATCGGCCACTGGGAGATTGCAGGCGTCATCTCACCAAAGCCGCTGCCGACCTACCCGAACGGTTTCCCGCAGGAGATTATTGAGGAATTTTCCAAAAAGACAGGGAGGGGCGTGCTCTGCAACAAGCCGTATTCCGGTACGGACGTCATCCGCGACTACGGGGAGGAGCATCTTAAGACCGGAGATCTGATCGTGTATACATCAGCGGATTCCGTGTTCCAGGTAGCTGCACATGAGGACATCGTTCCGGTGGAGAAGCTGTATGAATACTGCCAGATCGCGAGAGATATGCTGCGTGGAGAGCACGGTGTCGGCCGCGTGATCGCAAGACCGTTCACCGGAACGCCGGGGAACTTCACCCGCACGACCCGCAGACATGATTTTTCCTTACAGCCGCCGAAAGTGACGATGTTAGACCAGCTCTCGGGAGCCGGCTTTGACGTGCTTTCTGTCGGCAAGATCATCGATATTTTCGCGGAGAAGGGCATCACGGAGTATGTCCGCACGACCGGAAATGAGGACGGCATCAACAAGACGCTTGATTATATGAAGAAGGATTTTAACGGACTGTGCTTTACGAATCTGGTGGATTACGACATGCTCTACGGACACCGCAATGATATCGAGGGCTACGCAAAAGCACTGACGTACTTCGATGAGCGCCTGCCGGAACTTTTAGCAGCGATGGGTGAGGAGGACGTGCTGATGATCACGGCAGATCACGGCTGCGATCCGAGTACACCGTCCACGGATCATTCCAGAGAGTATACGCCGCTTGTGATGTACGGAGCACCGGTGCGGGCAGGGGAGAATTTCGGAACAAGAAAGAGCTTTTCCGACATTGCAGCGACAATTCTGTCCTACTTTGATCTCACCCCGGAGTGCGCGGGCGAGGCGATTCCGGTATTTAAGAAATAGTACAGATCTTCGGAAGAGAAGTTTTTGCATTTTTCATGAAATTATGTTATAGTGCCAACGTATGCAAAGTTTCGGCTTTGCTGCGTTGGCATTTTTGAAGTGATTTGTTTTTTGGAGGATAGATAGTTTGGCTGATTTAAGAAAAGAGATTGAAAAGAGACGTACGTTTGCAATTATTTCCCACCCGGATGCCGGTAAGACGACGCTGACGGAGAAGTTCCTGCTCTATGGAGGAGCAATCAATCTGGCGGGTTCCGTCAAGGGAAAAGCGACGGCGCGTCATGCAGTGTCCGACTGGATGGAGATTGAGAAGGAGAGAGGTATTTCCGTCACGTCATCGGTACTGCAGTTCAATTACGGGGGTTACTGCATCAACATCCTTGATACACCGGGACATCAGGACTTCTCGGAGGATACTTACCGTACCTTGATGGCGGCGGATTCTGCCGTCATGGTAATCGACGGTTCCAAGGGTGTCGAGGCGCAGACCAGAAAGCTGTTCAAGGTCTGTGTGATGCGCCATATTCCGATTTTTACATTCATCAACAAGATGGACCGCGATGCGAACGACACGTTTGATCTTCTTGATGAGATCGAGAAGGAGCTTGGCATTGCGACCTGCCCGATCAACTGGCCGATCGGTTCCGGTAAGAATTTTAAGGGGGTCTATGACCGCAACACAAGAGAGATTATGACGTTTTCCGATACATTAAAGGGAACCAAGGAAGGTACGGAGAAGCATATTTCCGTGGACGATCCGGCGCTGATTGCAGAGATTGGACAGGATGCGTATGATAAGCTGATGGAGGAGATCGAGCTTCTGGACGGAGCGAGCGCGGAGTTTGATCAGGAACTCGTGACGAAGGGAGAACTTTCCCCGGTATTTTTTGGTTCGGCATTGACGAATTTCGGTGTGGAGACCTTTTTGCAGCATTTCTTAAAGATGACTTACTCGCCGCTGCCGCGCAAGGCGGATATCGGAGAAGTTGATCCGTTTGGTGAGAATTTCTCTGCGTTTGTATTCAAGATTCAGGCAAACATGAACAAGGCACACCGTGACCGAATTGCGTTTATGCGCATCTGCTCGGGCAAGTTTACCGCCGGCATGGAAGTGACACACGTGCAGGGCGGCAATAAAAAGATCAAGCTTTCGCAGCCGCAGCAGATGATGGCGCAGGAGCGTCATATCGTGGACGAGGCGTATGCGGGAGACATCATTGGTGTGTTTGATCCGGGTATTTTTTCCATCGGAGATACACTCACCACGGCGAAGCCGTTCAAATTCGAGGGAATCCCGACGTTCGCACCGGAGCATTTTGCGAGAGTGCGGCAGGTGGATACGATGAAGCGCAAGCAGTTCATGAAGGGTATGCAGCAGATTGCGCAGGAAGGTGCGATCCAGATTTTCCAGGAGTACAATATGGGAATGGAGGAGGTCATCGTCGGCGTGGTCGGTGTACTGCAGTTCGATGTGTTGAAATACCGCCTCGAGAATGAGTACAATGTGGAAATCCGCATGGATACGCTTCCGTATGAGCATATCCGGTGGATTGAGAATGAGGACATCGATATGGATAAGCTGGTCGGAACCTCGGATATGAAGAAGATTCAGGATCTGAAGGGCAGACCGCTGTTACTGTTTGTCAATGCATGGAGTGTCGGCATGGTATTAGACCGGAACGAAGGTCTGGTACTCTCGGAGTTCGGCAGGGAATAGAGCGTGTGTCAGAGCAGCTGCCGGCAGAAAACAGTGCCGGCGGAATGCACAGAAAGGAAGCAGAATATGGCAGTTGTTACGATTACAAATGAAAATTTTGAGGACGAGGTGCTGGCGGCAAGGGTGCCGGTCATTCTGGATTTCTGGGCAGAGTGGTGCGGACCGTGTAAAATGCAGTCGCCGGTATTTGAGGCGCTGTCCGAGGAGCTTGCCGGAAAGGTGAAGTTCGGAAGCGTCAATGTGGACGAGCAGGCGGCGCTTGCGTTAAAGTATCAGGTGATGAGCATTCCGATGCTCGTTGTGATGCAGTACGGCATTTTTAAGAAAAAAGCGATCGGACTGCAGACGAGAGAGGAAATCTTAGATCTGCTTGCATGCTGCGAAGCAGAATAGATAACAAAGCGTTAGAGAAGGGAATTGCCGCAATAAGCATAGAGCTTTTGGGCGATAAGTAATATTATAAGAACTAGATACTTAAAAGTTCCAGATAAACATGCGGCGACAAATTCTGACCGCAAAATCCGGTATTTCTAACCATGCCGCAGCTGACATCCGTGATGATCCGTGTCTTTCCAAGTTTGGAGCACTCCACGGACTGTGTCCG
>OMGH01000971.1_pt1 | contig 20068 bp, 18 predicted proteins | sample 1645841 | NCBI WGS metagenome assembly OMGH01 (sample SAMN00849584, study PRJEB25192) | human gut metagenome
GGCCAGCAGCACCAGCAGCAGCGCGCCCAGCAGGGCGGTCTCCGTGCGGCCCTGCTTGACGCAGAACGCCACCACGCAGTAAACCGCCAGCAACGCAAACAGCACCAAATACTGCACCACGCGCACACCGGTGATGGACATAACGCAGAGCAGCGGCCGCAGCCAGATCAGGTAGCCGTGCCAGTACCGCGCATAGGAGAACGGCACCAGATGCACTGCCTTTTGGGCACCGGTGGCCAGCGGAATGGTGCGCTCGCAATAGACAGCAAGGTCACCGGCCATCGTTTCAAAGTTATCCACATTATAGGCCGTTGCGGTCATCATGGCGGTCAAGGGATCCTGCTCGCCCATGGCGGCCGCTTCAAACAGCATGATGGTATCGGTATAGTTATCCATCTGAAACAGCTTAAAGCCGAAATATTCAGGGTAAAGCCCCTCCTGCTGGATGGTTTGGGCTGAATCATACACATGTTCCAGCACCGGCTGGGCCGGCAGCGCGCACGCCCCCAGCAGCAGCACAAACAGCACTGCCACCGTGGCTGCAAACGCCGCCAGCAGCTGCAGGGGCGTGGTGTGCCGCACCGTTGGGTTTGTTTTGATTTCCTGCATAGCATTCCTTTTCTTTTGGGAAGATTGCAAAAAAGTTACAAATCTTTTTTGGTTATTATACCGTATTATTCCGCCAGTTTCAATAGCGCAGAACTGCCGAAAGTTGTGAAATCCCCATCACAAAATTTGCACATTCCCGTTACCGGGCGTCCGCCTGGCGCGAAACGGAGAGCACAATGCCCATTTCGCCCAGCAGCATCATCAAACTGGTACCGCCGGAAGAAAAAAACGGCAGACTGATGCCGGTGTTGGGGATGGTGTTGGTAACAACGGCAATGTTCAGCACCGCCTGCAGCACCACCTGCACCACAAAGCCAACGGCCAGCAGCGCACCGAATTTATCCCGCGCGCGCACTGCAATGGACATGCCGCGCAAAAACAGCAGCAGGAACAGCACCACCGTCAGAGCCGCGCCCACAAAGCCAAGTTCTTCACACAGAATCGAAAAGATAAAGTCGTTCTGCGGTTCCGGCACATAGAGGTATTTCTGGCGGCTGTTGCCCAGCCCCAGCCCGACCGCGCCGCCAGATGCAATGGCGTACAGGCTTTGGATGGTCTGATGGCCTTCGCCCAGCGGATCGGCAAAGGGGTCCCGCCAGGAGGACAGCCGCCCCATGGCATAGGGCACCAGCTCCGGCAGCAGCACCACCGCCGCCGCAATAGCCCCGGCCCCGGCAATGCCTGCCAGGGCAAACCACTTTAAGCCCGTGCCGCCCACAAACATCAGCACCGCGCCGATGCCCAAAATCAGTAGCGTGCCGGACAAATGCGGCTCCAGCAGCATCAGCACCGTAACCGCCCCCAGGATAACCATAAAGGGCAGCACCCCGGTTGCAAAGGTCTGCATCCTGTCATGGTTGAGGGAGATGATGTGGGCAAACACCAGCACTACCGCAAACTTGGCGATCTCGCTGGGCTGCAAGGTGCCCAGCCCCGGCAGCACGATCCACCGCTTGCAGCCGTTATATTCCGGCATGAACAGCACGATTGCCAGCAACGCCAGCGATACCCCCATGATTGGCCACGCCAGTTTGTGCCAGATGTGGTAATCCACCAGACTGGCCGCGTACATGGCCGCCGCACCAAACGCCGCAAACAACAGCTGGGGGCGGATGTAGGTATAAGCATCCCCGCGCCGGTACAGCGCCACCGCATACCCGGCTGAAAACAGCATGATAAGCCCATAGCTGAGCAGCAGCAGCAAAAGGATAAGAAACGGTACATCAAAGGTGGGCAGCGCGCCGAATTTATCCCGCGCCCGCACCCTGCGCACAAGTTCAGACATACAAAAGCCCCCTGCGCAGATTGTACGCAGAGGGCGCGGTTTTTATTCCGCTGCTTTCAGGCCGGACAGCGCGTAGCCGCTGTCGCCGTTTTGCACGCTCTGGGAGCTGGCCTCGTAGCAGGCCCGCAGCATGTCCATGTTGGGCTGCGGGGCGTCCGGGTCAGTGATGGCGCCGGTGGCCAGGGCCTCGTTGTAGTTGTCGATGATCTGGCCGCAGATGCGTTTGCGGTCGCGCAGCGGTGTCATCAGGTTTGCCATCCACTGCTGGTACATACCGTCACAGCTGCTGCCGTGGTTGGCAAACAGGAAGTAATATTCCTGCTCGACCTCAAGCGGCGAGGCCTGATGCTCGTAGTAGTCTGCCAGTGCGCTGCGCTTCTTGTCGGTGGAAAAGCCGCGAATGTCATCTAGGCCCCGGGGGAACAGCTCCGGGTTGCGGATCCACTTGGAGTAAGCCTCAACCGGGATTTTCAGCGCATCGAAAATATCCAGAAAATCCTCAAGCGTGATCTTCATTTCGCCCTTTTCCCATTTCTGGATCGTGCGCCTGTCCCGACCGAGGCGTTCCGCCAATTCACGCTGCGAAACCCCTGCGTCCTGACGCGCTGCAGCGATTGCCTCTGCCACGCGTATTCGATGTTCGACCATACTTTCCAACTCCCCTTCTTTTGAACGCAAATCGCCGCCGGGGAGCCCTGTGGCAGGCGGCGCATAATGTACCGCCAAACTTCCCGGTCACTGGCTGTGTACTTTGTACACCGGGATGTGGTATAGTGAAAAAAGCCGATATTCCATCATCTTCCGGTGATGTAACCATTTTACATTCTTTTCCATTTATTGTCAATCTTTTCCTGTACATATCGTATAACAATTCAAAAAAGCAGGTGAAAATCGTGTACATTTACCGCGCTGTCCGCCAAGAGTTGTCCACCCCCGAAACAGGCCCCTATGCTACCTTTGGCATCCTTGCCCTGCGTCTTGAGGCCGGCCAGTGGCAGAAGGTCTGCCTTATCGCGGATGTGTCAACTTCCCGCAGCTTTGCCGCCGACCTAGCTGACCGCTGTACTGCAGGCCAGCTTGACCCGCGCCAGCTGAACGATGTAATCGAGGACGCACTGGCTTTTTAGCGGCATGGCAAAAGTTTCGGGGACAAATGCGCCCAAAAATCCCCCACTGCCTTTTCATCCGGGAAGGGGTCTCTCCGGGTGAACATATCCCCCCCTGCCCAATACCTGCCGTTGCCCCCGAAGTCTCGCCAGCAGTGCCTATTCCTGATCAATTATTGTGTCATAGCTTCTGCGCAAGGCTTTGTAGGCTCTTTCTACTACAAGGCCTTCTTGTTTTGCGCTCTCCTGCTCGGCCACATCCTTCAAGATGCTGCCTATCGTAAACATAGCCAAACGACGCATTGTGTGCTGACGGTTCACCTCGTTCTCTTTTTACCTGCTGCCCCGCTCTGGACCGCTCGCTGATTTTCCGGCTTTCTTCCTGTGCCAGGCAAGCCAGGATCGACAGACGAAGTTCTCCGTCATTTTCCATCGTCCAGATATCTTCCATGACGAAATACACTTCGACGCCGCACTGCCGCAGCTCTCGCACCGTTTCCACCGTATCTACGGTATTGCGGGCAAACCGCGAGACCTCCCGCGTCACGATCAGATCAAACTTATCATCTTTGATGAGGCACAGGACTACCCCAAGCTCATTAACTCCTTGCCACAATGTCAAATGATGAATTAAAAATAGACCCTCCCAAGTCAAGAGAAGGACCTATATAACAGCATTTTATTGATTCGCATTTAAATCGTCTGATAATTCTCCGATTCTTCGCTTTGTAGGTGTTGAATAAACGAGAATGTCCCAAAGGGTGATACACTTTTCGAAATATGATCTTGATTAATGGCCTTTTGTCCACTTTGCACATTTCGTGGTGAAGAGCACTTCATATTCACCTCACGCTGGACACCCTTTCCATAAGTATATGCCATCTTTATTATGGCCTCAATAGGCCATTAGAGTTGCATTTCATTTTCATCAACATTCTAAGTCTATCATGCATTTCTATAACAATACCAACGCCCACTAAAGTCACACCAATTCCTATCCACCCAAGAATCACCGGGTTAGAAATCAGCTTAGAAAACACTTTATGCGAAACCGATAAGGTAAAAAGCTGTAAGCACATATATGTCACACCATGTTTTCCAATAAATTGCAGTCCTTTGTTTCCCGGAAGTTTGCTAAATAGAATTGTCCATAAAATGGCACCCGTAAAAGCAATTACATAATAAAAAATATATGCTAAAGCACCGGTCCCATAGCACCGAATTGATAAATTAATACCGGCATTCTGTTTTATTGCTACCACATATACAAGTAATATTATGGTAGTTATCGCGGTTTTCCATTTTTTACTTACAGAATCGCATGATAGATTTTTAAAATAATAACCCCCGTACATAATCAGAGCTGTCACCGGAACAGTATCCACACTCCATGGCAATAAAATCGGGCAAAATGTTAGTATATATCCAGAAACAAAAGCAATAATAATAAACCATCTTCTTTTCCGACTCTTTAAGAAGCAATAAAACATTAAATACGTTAGAAACATTGATGTCAAAAACCATAATGTAGAATCATATGATTGCAAAAAAACACATTGTCAGAAAAATCATCCGGGTAAAGCATATACCGACTATATAATAAGCCCATCCATTTATTAGCAGCACTTCTATCAAAATCATCTGGAGTCATTGGTATAAATGCATCAATCAAAACCAATAAAGTTCCATACGAAAAATACGGAATCAACAACCGCTTTGCTTTCCCAAGCAAAAACTTTGGAAACCCATTGTTTTTATCTTTAAAAATGTATCCAGAGAGGAAGTAAAACACCGCCATATAAGAAGCAGTTATCCAGTATCCACCAGATGTATTATTCGCAGACGAATGACTCCAAATAACCGCAAGCATCATTGCGCCTTTCAATGAATCTATCCATTCAATTCTTTTATTATTTTTAACTTTTTCCATACCAACAGTACTCCTTATAGAAAACGCCGTTGTAAGTGCCTTTACCACCGGGCAAATAGTCAACCTTCCAACATGTTAAAATGGTTGTTTTATGGCAGTAATGCTTAGATTCTTATCTTACTCTCGCCGCACTTTCGACCACCCATATTGCCACATAACCATGAATAGTCTCAGGCAACATACATTACAATATATCGTTCTTATTCCACATGACAAATCTATTATCTTTGATTCTAACATTTAGCAAGACAAATAGCAAGTTCACATTCTATCCGCGTTTCATTTTATTCCGTCACCCTATCATTCACCACACCATCCTTGGCTTGGATGTCAGTGCAATCAAGTCAGTCCGCATTAGCAGGGGCTACACATACAGGATGATAGTCCTTGCTCATGTTGCAATTTTTCCGCACACATGATATAATAAATTTACATTTGATTGTCGAAATGGCACGCCTTGTCTGCGGAAGATGCGGAAACAACCAAGAATTGCTCAACCGCCCGATGCCTCCCAAGGCCGGCTGTAAAAGCAGTTTTCATATCAAGAGCATCTTTTTGATTGTATCAAGGAAATCAAAAGTGGATTTTGAGGCATTCTTTAAGCCCGACCGGGAATCAAAGCATCTGCTATTGCTGTCCTATAGATGCCGTATTATAGGTTTCTCAAAGGCTGCAGATACCTGAACTATTATAATTCATTATACAAATTATCTAAGGAGATTGTCTGATGACAAAACACGCCTCGACGGGGTTTGAACACGACCTTCTTTTGCGCATTGTTAAGCTTTTAAATGTTACCATGATTACAATACCCTTTGCTTTGTGCTGGTTTCTTTACTATGCACAACGTACAGAGGCTCCTTTCTATGCGAAAGGAAACTACCTCATAATAGCACTTTTTGTAGTACTATACACTGTTTTCGGTCGCGTGTATGATGCTTTCCTAATGTCTATGCAGCGGATTGCTGAGGTAGTGTACGAGCAATTTCTCGCAGCAGCCGTCAGTGATTTTGTTATGTATATTGTAATTTGGCTGCTCACCAAACACTTGCCCAATATTCTCCCCGGCGTTGTTGCGCTTGGCGGTCAGGTGCTGCTTTCCACCGTGTGGGCAACCTATGCCCACAAATGGTATTTTGCCGTATTCCCTCCACAGACTACTGCCGTGATTTACGATGGCCGCCAAGGGATTGAACGCCTGATCGGTCAGTATGGCTTAGATAAAAAGTATGATGTCCAACTCGCAATCAGCGCTGAGGACTGCATTGCAAACTTGGCAATCCTAGATGGTATGGAAACGGTCTTCATGAGCGGCATTCATAGTCACGACAGAAACATTATTCTCAAATATTGCATCGACAAGGGCATCAATGTTTTTGTGATTCCGCGTATTGGCGATACGATTATGTCCGGTGCACACCATATGCACATGTTCCATCTGCCGATGCTGCGTGTGCGCCGCTATAACCCACAGCCAGAGTACCTATTTGTAAAGCGCGTGTTAGATGTTGTCATCTCCCTATTTGCTTTGGTAATCCTGAGTCCAATTTTTCTTGTTACTGCAATCGCAATCAAAGTTACAGATCACGGGCCTGCGTTCTATAAACAAACCCGGTTGACAAAAGATGGAAAAGAGTTTGATATTCTGAAGTTTCGCAGCATGCGTGTCGATGCCGAAAAAGACGGTATAGCACGACTTTCTTCCGGCGAACACGATGACCGCATTACGCCGGTAGGGCGCGTGATTCGTGCCTGCCGAATAGATGAATTACCGCAGTTGTTAAATATATTAAAGGGCGATTTGAGCATCGTTGGCCCTCGGCCAGAGCGCCCGGAAATTGCGGCGCAATACTGTGCAGAAATGCCGGAATTCGCACTCAGACTACAGGCAAAAGCCGGTCTGACGGGATATGCGCAGGTTTACGGCAAGTACAATACAGCCCCATATGACAAGCTTACAATGGATTTAATGTATATCGCACATCCAAGCATTATAGAAGATCTAAAAATCATGCTTGCAACGGTTAAAATCCTATTTGTACCGGAAAGCACTGAAGGTGTTGCAGAAGGCACTACAACTGCAATGGATGAACAAAACAACGATCTGGTACACTTATGACTATGTGCCAATCTGAATCAAGAAGGGAGACATAAGGCATCTGTGAGTGTGGATGAATGTAAGAAATACTCCGTTCTCATGTCTGTTTATAAAAAAGAAAATCCTGCGCATCTGCAGCAGGCGGTGGAAAGCATTCAGGCGCAGACAATTCCAACAGACAACTTTGTACTGGTCTGCGACGGCCCTTTGACTCAGGAATTGGATGCGGTTATTGCAGAAAAGCAACAGGAAATGGGCAATTGCTTTCATGTTGTTCGTCTTCCGCAAAATAAGGGCTTGGGCAATGCACTAAACTATGGCATTCATTTTTGCACAAATGAGTTGGTTGCACGTATGGACAGCGATGATGTGGCATACCCAAATCGCTGTGAGAAGCAGCTTTCTCTGTTTAATGTTCACCCGGAAGTCAGCATCTGTTCTGGCACAGTGGAAGAATTCACAGCCGATATACAGGTAGTAGACGCAAAGCGTATGCTGCCAGAAACAGATGCGGAGATTCGAGTATTTGCAAAAAAGCGCAATCCCTTTAATCATCCATGTGTAATGTACAAGAAATCTGCTGTTGAGGCAGTAGGATCCTATCAAGACTTCTACCTGTTAGAAGATTACTATCTTTGGCTGCGGATGCTTATGGCAGGTTATCAGGGCTACAATTTACAAGAGCCGTTGCTTCATATGCGTGCTGGTGCGGATATGTACCTGCGAAGGTCCGGATGGGCTTACGCAAAATCCCAAATGAAGCTATTTGGATTTATGCGGGATAATGGCTTTATCACTGAAGGCCAGTATACAATAAGTTGCCTCATTCGTAGTGGTGCCGCGCTAGCGCCAAATTGGTTGCGTAAGTTGGCGTTTGAGAAAGTTCTGCGAGGATAACAGAAGAGCACACGCAGCCAACAAAAAGCAAACACCTATATGGGAGGCCGAATGTGATAACGGTACGAATTAAAGGCGGCTTGGGAAACCAAATGGTTCAGTATGCGGTAGGATATGCACTTGCCACACAGGCGGCGGATGAGGTTTGCTTTGATCCTGCTTTTACTCCTACCATGACTGCGCGCAGCTATAAACTTCCTTTACTCCGGGTACAGACGGCAAATAAAGCTAATACCTCATGCCTTCCCACCATTGCAAAAGTCTTAAAGAATCCCTATATCAACAAAGCGTGCAGAATGTTAAAGCTTGGCCACCACACAAGCGGAAACTTTTTATATTATCTTGAAGTTGATGAATCATTTCACCCAGAAGTACTGGCATTGGGCGGCAAGAATGTATATTTAGATGGTTATTTTCAGTCACCGCACTATTTCGAGTCATACCGTAAAGAACTTCTCACACAATTGCAGCCCAATTACTTGCCAGCGGACTCTTACATGGCACAGTTAGCGCAAATTAAAAGTTCCTGCTCTGTTGCGGTACATGTACGTCGCAGCGACTTTAAAGCAGATCGCAGTCCGTTCCATTACCTTTTAGCGGCAGACTACTACCGTGAAGCATTGGCTTACATGCGCGCAAAACTGTCTGTTCCCGAATTTTTTTGGTTTACAGATGATTTCGAATGGGTAAAGGCTCATTTTCCTGCAGATGAACACACGCATTTTGTAGAACTTCATACGCAACACTGTGACATTGATGATATGATGCTGATGAAGCATTGCCACCATATCATCACCGCAAATAGCACCTTCAGCTGGTGGGCAGCATGGCTAAATGAGCACCCGGACGCACTAATAGTTGTACCCGGAAAGCCGTATGGAAATCCAGATATGTTGCCTTCTTCGTGGATCAAACTCTGAGGAATTCCTTTATGAAAGTAATTCAAATCATGGACAATCTGGAAACTGACGGTGGTGTCAACAGCGTTGTTTATGACCTTTGCCAAGCACAACGCGTGCTTGGTGCAGATGTCTCCTTAATTGGTATAATGGACCGGGGCAACAGTAACAATGAGCAGGTACAGGCATTGCGTGCATTAGGCGTTTCCGTCCACTGTCTGGGTGCCAAAAGCAAACCTGATGCGTTGCTACGGTATGTTTTTTCCCTTCGCAACCTGATTTATGAAATCTCTGGTGGAGAAACCGTTATTTGCAATCTGCACCTGAAACTTAGTGTGCTGATGGGCACAATGGCAGCGGTAGGTCTGTCAAATGTTGTCTGCATTGAAACATACCACAACACTTACCATCACTATTGGCTGCAATACAATCTGTGCAAATTTATGATTCGCGAATATATCTGCGTTTCGGAAACAGCATACAAAGAAATGCAGCTGCGTTTCCATACGCCGAAACATAAGCTGTGCGCCATCCCTAACGGCGTTAACCGTGTGGGAATTCGAGCCCAGATGGGAAACATCAAAGAAGGGAAATCAGAAACCGTCAACTTTGTATCCGTTGGACGCATGAGTTATGAAAAAAATCTTATAATTCCTGTGCAAGCGTTTGCACAGATGCAAAAGGAAAATGTAACTTATACTGTCATCGGCGATGGCCCACAAAGAGATGAACTGGCAAGCATTGCAAAGGGTCACGAAAACATTCGATTCCTCGGCAGTTTGCCGCGTACGCAGGTTATTCCGGCGATTGCCCAAGCGGACTTGGTAATCCTGCCTTCCCTTTGGGAAGGCAGATCTATTTCTATGCTAGAAGCGATGGCACAAGACAAGCCGTTGATCCTTTCGGATGTGCCTGGCCTTCGCACGGTTTTTGATGAATCACCCTTGAACGAAAAAGAATCTTTCCGTGTTTGCCGTTTCGGCTATCTAGTACGCACTTCGGATGTGCAGGCCTATATCAACTGCATTCATCACTTTGCAGAGCATCGGGAACTTTGGCCCCAGATGTCTGCTTATGTGGAAGAAATTTCGAAGCAAAGCGATATTTCCAAAGTGGCTGCAGACTATTTAAAAGAATACAAAAAATTCATGTAACCAAATAAGCAGAAAGGATTTTATTCATGAATCCTATAGTTTCTGTCATTATGCCTTGCTACAACGAAGAGGAAAATGTACGCAATGCAGTAACTTGTGTCTTACAGCAGACATTTCAGAATTTCGAGTTGATTATAGTCGATGATTGTTCAACGGATGCAACGGCAGCCATTGTGGCATCTTTCGCAGATTCACGAATTTGCTTGCTTCGTAATGCGGAGAACATGGGTGTGGCGAAGTCTTTGAACGCTGGCCTGAAAATAGCGCGAGGCCGTTATATTGCGCGTATGGATGCGGACGACACTTGTGAACCGACCAGGCTGGAAAAACAAGTCGCCTATATGGAGCAACACCCAGAGTGTGTTTTGTGCGCAACAGGGGCAGATGTGTACAACGGAAAAGAAATCAGACTTCAAAGTGTCATTATGGGAGATGAACTACTTAAACGATATCTAGTAAAAAACAACCCCTTCGTGCATAGTAGCGTTGTCTTCCGACGAAATATTTCAGACCGGGCCGTATGCTATCCAGAAGTCAAAGGCTTTGAAGACTATACGCTTTGGATCGAACTAAGTAAATGGGGTACATTCCATGTCTTGCCAGAAATTTTGGTGCATCGCGTTGATATCGACAATCTCGGCAAGAAACGAACATGGGCAGGGTTTAACAAAAACAAAATCTATCGCAGACTATTTTTGCAGCAAATCTCAGCAATAAAAGCAACACATCAATACGCCTATGGTTTGGTAGCACTTGTGCCAACACTGGCTAAAATTGCAATCAGCTTTATTTTAAGATGGTAAATGGTATACCGTATGATTTTATTTTATGTATTGCTTATCCTAAGCATTCTTACATATCCCTTGCCAGACGCCCGCGTTTTCGGGTTGCCAGTGGCATTTTTTCTTTCCCTGTACAGTGCATCACTTCTTTTGTGGTCATGCTATAGAAAAAAGCAAAAACCAAATTGGCGACAAGCGTATCCGCTTGTCGCTTTACTGGCAGGATTTTTAATTTCTTCTGCCGCTTCACATTCTTGGAATCTTGCATTCCTTACACGATTGCTAACATTCTACACGATTTATTTTGTGCTGTCTAACGGCCGCATTCTCTTGGACTGGTCTGGCAAAGCCGTTGTTGCGGAACAATTTGCACGGGTTCTGCTTAATTTAGTAATTGCCAGCGGTATCGTTTTCCTTGTGTATGGTTATTATGGATACATAACCGGACATATTGGTGTGGAACCGCAATTTGACTGGTGGCCGATTGCAAAATATTGGGGATTGCATTATCTTCCTTCAACCAGAAACGCGGATATTCACTACATGATATTCCCCCTGATTGCAGTACTTGTCAAGGCCAACCGTCGCTGGTATGACAATATCTTGCTGATTTTGTTCGGTTCAACGGTATTGCTATCGATGGCCAGATTTGCATGGCTGTGCGTAGCAGGAGTTCTTGTTCTATGGTTCTTATATTGCCTGCGCACAGATAAAAATATCAGAATTTTACTCGGTCGCTTAGCACTTGTTGTAGTTGCATTAGTGATGTATGTCATACTATTGGTCGCCTTCGGGCGTGTAGCGTATTTCTTTGGAAAATCCACTTCCATACTAACTACGAACTCATCAGCATTAGTTTCAAACTCTAATGCTGAACGTATAGAAATTATCCGCACAACTGTAAAAGTAATTCGAAAACACCCCTTCGGTGTTGGTGCCGAAAATATGCATGCTTATTATGCAGTGGAAGGATTAAAACTGAACCATGCCGAGAATACATACTTGAATTTACTGGCAGAACTAGGATTCATTGGGATGCTAGGCTATACGGCATTGGTAGTCTCCCCCATATTACACTGTATGCCAAAGCGGAGAAGACGACAGCTTTCAATGTATGAGGCGTATGCTTTTTTCGCAAGTGCGTATGTATGTGCCGCGCTACTGTTCAACACAGAAACAATCAATGCGTATATGTGGATTATGATGGGCATCATTAGTTTTACAGCCCATGTTTCATCAGACGGAGATTCAGATGATAGTTGTAAAATATAACGGCGGTATCGGAAATCAATTGTTTCAGTATGCTTTCAGCCTTTACTGCAAGCAATATTGCTCTACAGTCTATGCCGACACCGCAGAGTACAGGCGCAAGACTATACATGGCGGTTTTCTGCTGGAAACATTGATTCCAACTTGGACGACTGAGTTTCCTACAATTTCGGATGAAGCGTCTCAACGCTGGAATACACTTTCGCTGGCAGACCGAGTGTCAAATAAACTGCTACACCATTTCGGAAAACACTATTTTGAAGCATATTTTTCTAATACAGAACAGATCGTTAGCTTCCTTGCCGACCATAAAAACAGCTATCTTGAAGGATATTGGCAGAATATACACATCGTGCAGCCCGTTCTGGCAAAATTGCAGGAGGGCATCGTACCCCCGGAAAAAGTGACTGTTTCTGAGTGGTACAACAGATTATCAACAAATAATGCTATCGCACTTCACATTCGCAGAGGCGACTATCTCAGCAGTCCTGATGCCCGCCGTCATTATGGGAATATCTGTACCGAGTCTTATTACACAGCCGCAGTGAAGATTATGCGGAAGTTAGTTCCTTATGCGCATTTCTATGTTTTTACAAACGATTATAAATATTGTACGCAGAAATATGGTACAGACGCTGACATAACTGTTATTCCGCCTTGTACAGATCAGTCAGCTTATCATGATCTCTTATTGATGGCGCAATGCCCTCATCACATACTTGCAAATAGCTCTTTTAGCTGGTGGGGAACGATGCTGTCAACACAACCTGGTTATACCATTATGCCTAGTGTGTGGGATAATTGTGTGACACACAACCATCTTATCATTCCAAACGCCGTATTACTGGACAACAACGGTATGACAGTAGAATACTGATCGTTTCTATAAAACAGGAGCCTATCTATGACTCATAAAAGATCAAGCCATATTCTTCATGGTGCAGTAATCAGCACCATTATACTTATAATGCAGATGTTTGCAGCACTCGTCAAGGTTAAGGTTATCCTTTCTGCATATGGGCACGAGTATTACTCTATTTTCCAAAGTTCAAACGGTATTTTTTCCTATTTGATTTTAATTGAAAGTGGCTTTTCTGTTGCATATCTACTAAAAATGTACGAGCCATACGCTCACGGGGACACCCGCAAATTGCAGGAGCTTTACCTTGGGTTGGAACACATGATGACTCGCGTAGCGTGGATCATGTTGCTGGGAGTTGCAGTTGTCACAATCATATATCCACTGATTTTGGCTGAAAACGCTCTCCCCCAATGGGAACTTCTGGTGCTAATCGCTCTGAGCGGCATCAAATTTGTGCTACCGTATTTTTTTACAGTGGCAAAAAAGCAAATATTGAATGTCGTCGAAAAATCGTATCTTATCACAAGCATTGACAGCGCAGTAAATTTGGTTACAGATATAATTATCATTTTCATTGCGCTCTTTACATCGCTGAATTTTTTGTGGACGGTAATAGCATCTGTTCTGATGCTGATACCCTCCATTGTGATATATACAATTATTGTAAACCGGTACAAGAAGCAATTTCACTTTCTGCCACATGCAGAGCCATCTTACGAGGCCTCCAGCATGACAAAAGATATCATGGCACAGAAAATTGCATATCTAGCAGACAATAATGTGGACCAAATCATTTTGTCTACGCAGGATTTATTACAGACAACGATCTATACTTCATTTAACTCTGTAGTTTCGTATCCTGTCACACTTGTCAATCAGCTAATCGCCTCTTTTCGTGGACATATGGGAGTACGTTTAGCAGATAATACTGCAGATAGCTACCAGCCTTTTCGCAAACTTTTTGCAGTAAATTTTTATATTGCTACCGTCATTTCGTGTGAGTTTATTCTGCAGGCACAAAACTTTGTGAAATTGTGGATTGGTTCAGAATACTCCACCGCAAATCTCACGCTAATTCTTTTCGCACTGGTATTGTTTCGCAAATGTGCGGAGAATTCAGTTACAATAGTCCGTGAAGGCCGCGATTTGTATAAGGAAAGTAAAAAGTATGCGTTGCTTGCGGCACTAATCAACTTCGTTTTGTCACTACTTTTAGTAAGGCCTTTAGGTATTAACGGTTTGCTTATTGCAACAATCATTGCAGATTTTGGCATCCTAGATATCAATAATTATCGATTGGTTTTTAATAAAGTCTTTAATCGAGGCTTTGATATTCTGCCCGAACTTTTTGCGGCAGCAATAAGTATGTTGTCCTCTATTTACATTCGCTATGTATCTCCGTTTGCCGGTGTGGATCAAAGCAGTTGGTTACCATTCGTTCTTTACAGTGCAGTCACGACTCTTATAGTCGTTCTCGGTGTTGGATTTGTGTACTTTGCGCTTTCGCGTCACATTCGTATGGCAGCCAAACAATTCATGCACCGCTAGTTTAAAAGACAAGGAGCAGTCCATTATGGTATCCATGCGTTCATTGATGGCAATCTTTTTGCGAGACTCATACCGCGTTTATTTCTTTTTTTTCTGTTGCATAGTGGTGCTTTTCCTTGCATGGCGAAAACTATCTCTGACAGCAGATAGTCTTGCTAAAAAACTGATATTACCCGCTCTATTTCTTATAGCTTCTATCATTAACCCGGTTTCAGCTCACTTTCTGGTAAACAACGCAGAAGAAACGCGCCTTTCCAGATTCTTATGGGTGGTACCTGTTCCGGTGATTCTTGCCGCTGGAACAGTACTGCTGGTTGACTTGTTTAACTCTCCTAGAACGCGACAAATTGTGGCACTGGCAGTTATCCCAGTAATTTTGTTTTTTTCCGGGGGATTTCGTACTTTACAGATACGCTGGAATGGATGGGCACAAAATGCCTATAAGATTCCGCCTGTTGTAATTGATTTATGCGATTATATTGTTGCAGACACTACCTGTCCAGATAAAGCTGCTGTATTTCCGCTTCCATTGAACATCTGGGTTCACCAATATCGCGCCGATATTGAGATGCCTTTCGCCAGAATATCAGGCACTTGGGAAGAGAAAGGTACGGCATGCCGAGAACTCTACGATGCAATGCTTCCAATTGGTGCCGAGGGTGCATTAGCAGAAGAAGCTGTGAATTTAGATGAAATTGCATATTGGTGCGAAGAGAATGGGTGCCACTACCTTGTTTTGCCACGCAATGGAATCTACACAGGCAATTTGGAAACGCACGGGTTTAAGGAAGTATATTCGGTCGAAGAAAACTCGTTTGATGAGGTTTCCCCCTATGACCAGGAATATGTCCTTTATCTCAAGGTGGAGGAAAACATATGAGCTTTATTCGCGCGAGTGCCGCCTTTATATATGCACTTTTCTTCATCCCAGTCGGTATGGGATATTTCTGCTTTCCCGGAAAGAATCGGTACTTTGTCAGTATTGGAGGCTTGTTTGCAAGCCTCACTGCTTTTGAGATCCTTGCGTTGATATTCCATATCACACTGGGTAGTCTCCGTGTAATGACACTCTTATGGTGTCTGCTATGCGGTAGTATTGCGGCGGCCGGCATATGGAAAAAGATTCGTATGCCGAAGTGCCAAAATATGAGAAAAGAATCATGGGATACATACGAGAAGATTCTATTCGTAATTGCATTAGGGCTTATTTTTGCCCAAACACTGAACACCGTGTTGCGTGTATATTATGCAAACTGGGATGATGAGACCTATTGTGCAACAGCAGTGGTGTCGTATTTCACAGATACGGTTGACCGCTATACCCCGCAGAGAGAACTTCTTCGTGAGGCATTTTATAATACTGGCTACAATATCGCAGAGTGGCCCGTATTCAGTTCCATGTTGGCGATACTCAGTGGTTTGCATCCGGCAATCATCTTCCGAACAATCTTACCCTCGTTTGAAATACCATTTGCATATTTCATTGTATATCTCCTCCTGAATCACTTCTTTATTAATGATCGCAAGAAGACTTTTTTAGGCCTGATTTATAGTCAGCTGTTCGTTTTGATTACAGCCGAAAAACTTGCAATCAGTAGCGAGTGGTGGCTTGTTGTAAACTGCTGGTCAGGAAAAGCCTTGGCTTTCAACATAATTACGCCGTTAATCCTGTGGTGCCTATTTAACATTGAAGATAGCTCTACAGAAGAACGTCCTTCCTATTGGAAACTGCTGTTTCTGGTTTGCTTTGCTGCTTGCTTGATTGCTGCCAGCCTATTTATGATTGTTCCGCTTGAGTTAGCTATTTGGGGGATGTTTTACTTATTTAGAACAAAGCGCTGGAAAGACACTTGGAAATTTGCTTTATGTGGTTTTCCAACGGTAGCATGCGCTTTTCTGGCAATGATTGCTTGATTGTGAACTTCCAGAAAAATGTTTGTAACAGCGATGTTATTGCTCTCTCAAATTGTCTGCCTTAGCTTCACGAACTGCCGCTCGGATGGCAGACTCGCTGCCTGTGTAGCCACGCTCTTGCTCTGCAATAAAACAGGCTCGCAGTAGGGGTATTTTGCATGAGTTTTATACGCCACCATAGACCATCATGCCGCCACTGAAAGTTTGAGGCAGACATTTGTCAGTCGTAACTAACGCAGATAAATAGCTGTATAGTGTATAGTCATTGTCATTTAGACACAATATGTGGTGTTCATTTACAATTCAGAGTAAATTTGCAGTGATTATAATCACTACATTGCAACCCTTGAGGGCTTGGTATGCATAAAAAACAGGGCCTACCGACCTCTGCCGATAGACCCAGAAAATGAAAAGCTCACTTATTTTGAAATAAGTGATTTTGTACACTTACTACTTTTAGGTGATTATAATCACCCAATACCATTCTAATAAGTGAGCATAATCACTTTAATAATTCAATCGGTAATAAGTGATTTTTCTCACTAATTTCCCCTAAATGCAGACAAATTCGATAAGTGATTTTGTTCACTTAGAAACCGCCTCTATTTTTTAGTTGCATTTCTTTGCATCATATATGTATTATTGTGCTCCGATTTTTGTTGAGTAGACTTGCCTGTTGCCGCTTCCTTGTTGAGTAGACTCGGCGGTTACAAAAGTAGCCCACCCGGTATCTTTCCCACAGACTGATCATCAGCACCTTGGAAAGTAACCGAGTGGGCTATTACTCTACTTCAATCTTCTATTTTCTTCTGGCTTCCCCAGTGTTCCCCGTCTCTGCCCCACCGTCGCGTTTCATGACTCCCCTTGCGTTGTTTTCCGCTGCCAAAGGACAAACGCGACACAGGGCGAATGTCGTGACAAACAAAAAGAGCCCACCAGCGAACTAAGTAAAATAACTCAGTACGCCAGTGGGCTCCCTCTCATCCTATTTTTCAGTTTTGCTTTCCTGCTTTGATTGTTTTTATCTCCTGTGTGACCTTCTTTCGGTTCGTAATGCCCTTGTATATCAGACGCCAAACCCAGAAAAACGGCAACAGGACAGGGTATTTATATACAGTGGGTGCATACGTCTCGCACCATTCTCTGCCGGGGAAGATACGCGAGAGAAGATACTTCCGCTTTGTGTGCGCTGTGATAACCCCGCCATCTGGCTGCAATTTCCGCATTTTATTCAGGGTTCGGTTTTCAATCGTTCCATAGGTAGATGCCCCAAGATAGTATGCAAGCATCTGCTGTTCAGCTTCACTCAAATTGGCTTTCGAGGGCAGTTCAGCGCTCCCAAACAGTTTTTGAGCCAGTTCTCTGCTTTCGCGCTCGTAAGAAAAGATACCCAGGCCTCGCAGCTCCGAATCCACATACTCCCAGTTCAGGGTTCCGCCAAGTTTTTGGTTCATGATGTAAATATCTGCCAGAGTGCGGATGCCCGTGCCGCTACCGCTGTAATGCTTATAGGCGTGCGCGATGACAAACGCATAGAAATCTTCCGGTGTGAAATGGAACCGATACGGAACTTCTGCATCCGGGATCAACCGCTGTTTTACGTCAGCATACTTTTCATTGAGTGTATCGTATCTCTTATGATAAAGCTCAACGTGCATTTCAAAGTTATAGATTGGCGGTTTTTCATACTCATCGTGGTTACTTTTGTTATATCCTTTTACAGTGTATCCCCGGCCCTGAAAAATCGCTTTTACTTCTTGCCGTTTAGAGGCATCAAAAAGAATATCGTTATCTGCCATTTCCCGCATCCCGAATTTAGGATACCAGTCTTTCAGAACGCTGCCTTTCAGCGGCATATACCAGATACCATGCTCTGCAAATTCTTTTTCCAGCTGGTGTCGTTCGGCATCCAGCAGCATATTTTTGCGGACAGCCTTGTTTTTGACATCCAGCCATTTCAGCCGGATGCTTTCCTCGGCACAACGAAACGCATCGGTCTGCTCCAGCGCCATGCACACCATTGCAGAAACGGAATGCGCTTTCGCCAGCCGAAGCAGTGCCTCCATGTCAATATTTGCAAGCAGTGCTTCTTCCGGCTTTGTGCCTTGCAGTGAACAGGCCATGAGATAAATCAAAAATTCCGAAGTCTTTTCCATATCATGCTCCTTCAATACTCATCCCAACGGCTGTAGATCACACGGATTTTTTCTTCGAGTTCCTGAATGCGTTTTTCCTGCTCCGCTTCATATTTTTCATAGGATTCCTGCCGCTCTTGCTGGGTGGCATTCTGGTCGGCCACTGCTTGAAAAGCACTGTTCAGGTCAACATAACGCAACTCATTGGCCGCTTTCCGGTCGTCTGCCAGCGTCATAAATCTTTCAACATCTGAAATCTGGAGCGTTCCGCTTTGAATCGTTGAAAAGTCAAACGATGCAAGCATCATGGTATGTGCTGTAACAACTTGAGAAATATAGTCTGGGTAGTAGACGGGTTGCTTGAAAAAGCCATAGCAAATGTATGGTTTCCCATTTTCCTGCATACCAGCCTGCAAGGAAGCATCATACAAGATCAATTCTGTATAGCCATGTTCATTCAAAAGATTCCGGGTCTCTTCTGTGTTCGCATTGTTCCGAAGCAGGAACGCAGGACTTTTGGTGTTGTCCATCTGCGCCAACAGGTCTTTCATCTCGTCCGCCGTCTGCAAAATGGATTCGTCAAATTGCAGGCCCGCCAACACAACTTCATAGTCTTTTGCAACGGCTTTTTCCAAAATCTGGGCCAGCTGTTCTTTTTCCTGCGAACAGTCCAGAAGGATCACCGGGGTGATGGAATGTTCTGCAGCCAGTTTATCGATCTCGGTAAAATCGTCCTCCGATGCAGGAACAAAAACAAAAAGGATGCCGGAAGCATCTTCTTTAATGTTGATGGCATGTTGCTTTTGCGCAAGCTCCGAACGGATATCGTTGATTTCTTGCTTATATGGCACTGCTTCCTTTTGAAGCTGCTGCATATACGCTGTCTGCCGCTGTTCCTGACGGTGGCTTACAAAGAGCAGTCCGAACAGCGCGACAGCAAGAAGAAGGACTACGATCGATAATGCTTTGCTTTTCATTTGCACATTTTCCTTTCCCTCACGCAAATGCCATCCTTCGAAAACGCCAGTTCTGCATCAAAGAACCCGGCCTGATTCATCCGGTGCGTGACCAGAATCACCGTTTTATCCGTCATCTTTCGCAAATTATTCAGCAGTCGAAGGGCTGTTGCTTCGTCCAATGCGCTGGTCGCCTCGTCCAACAAAAGAATTGGATGGTTGGAATATACCGCCCGGGCAATGGCGATGCGCTGCATCTGCCCTTCGGACAGACCTGCGCCGCGCTCACCCAGCACGGTATCTAGCCCGCTTTCCAGCCTGCGCACAAAATCATCCGCACAGGCGATTTTCAGTGCGTTATAAATTGCATTCTCATCCTGCGCCCTATCTTCATCCCCAAATGCAACAATGCTGCGGATGGAACCGGATAAAAGCTGGTTACCCTGCGGCACATAGGCAAACAGACTTTTCCATGCTGGGGTCAGCGGTTGGTTCCCGGTTTTCGTGGAAAGGAACCGCTGGCCGGAATCCAGCGGATACAGGCACATGAGCAGTTTGAGGAGGGTGCTTTTGCCGCAGCCGGACGGCCCGGTAAACACTACATACTCGCCCTTGCGGATGGTC
>OMGH01001040.1_pt1 | contig 19104 bp, 14 predicted proteins | sample 1645841 | NCBI WGS metagenome assembly OMGH01 (sample SAMN00849584, study PRJEB25192) | human gut metagenome
ATAAAGACTTCCCATAAATACAATAAATACAAGTCTCAGGTCAATCATTTTAAACTGAGCATAAGTTCCTGTATATTTGTTTAGAAATTCAAATAAAATAAATCCTGAGATTAATTCCAGAATGTGGATCAGCAAAGTATTTTTTGATATCCAATTCCTGATATTTGCAAAATGTCCGAAATCTGAATCTGATAATTTTTTATACTCCTGATACATCCCGGGAATATCTTCAAAAACAGATATCTTTGGAAACCACCCATATTCATGTCTTATAATCTGATCATCCGGCTGTACCTTATAAATCTGACCGCTGTTCTGATATCTTATATCCAGTTTACCGGGAATTGTCTTTCTGATTTCTTTTTCCAGATCACTGAAACTCTGCCTGAAACAATCCGGAACATTCAGACAGCGTTCTTTTCCCCAATTGTCATATACTTTATAAAGCAGTTCTGCCAGATCATCCATACATACAAAATAAATATTTTGTTCCGGTGATTCCTCAAAAACAATTTTTCCGCTTTCTTCTGCCTCTGTAAACAGCTTATAAAAAAAGTCCTGTGTGTATACCGCTGAATATAAATGAGGAATTCTCAGAATCTTGGTGTTTATCTGATACATATTTCCATATTCCATAACTACATTTTCTGCTGCGGATACCAGAAGTGTTTTTCCACTTGTAATATTATAAATGCTCCGCTGCCCGGCAAGTGGCATCTCTGGCAAAACCTCCTGTTGCTGGCCCTGGTGCCGACCGTTGTATCCAACCTGACGCTCGTTCTGGCAATCAAGGAGATCGGTTCTACGATGACATCGATCCTCGGTTCGATGGAGCCGCTGACGGCAGTACTCGTCGGGGTGCTGCATTTCGGGGAGAAGTTCGGCCTCGACAGTGCCTCGGGCCTGATACTGATTATCACGGCGGTCATCATCGTCATTCTTCAGGCCAAGAAAAAAGAACATCCGCAAACCCTCCCGCACGAAAGCATCCATTAGCTTCGGCAGTAACGGCTGCGGAGGAAACCTTCCGACAAGGAGCGACGGACTACCGCTCCTTTTTTTCAGGCCGCTTGGGAAACCACCCTTTTTCGACCCGCTTGCGCTGTTCGAACAATTCGCCGATACTCCAGAACGAAGAGGCGCCCCAGACTGCCAACAAGGTGGACCAGACGATGTTTTCGACCAGTACGGAACCGATGACCGCCGCGATTCCCATCAGGAGGAAAATCCACCAGATCCGCACTCCGAAATAGTATTCGCCTTTAGTCACCAGCGGATGAAAAATACCGATGATGAGAAACGTGGCGACACCGATCATGATGCCGGCCAGATGATATTCCATCAAAAATTCCATAGTTCAACTCTTCTTTGTTTTTCCGAACAAAATACGTGCCCCGTCGGAAAGACAGACACGGAACACGCTGCAGGAAATGTCCCGTCGATGAGCAGTTCGTTCGCTGCAAAGATACGATTAAGCCGAGGGCAAAAACAAATTTATTTGTACTTTGCCGAGGCGGAGTATCTAAGACGAAGTCAAAGATTGGGATTAAGCTTCGGCAAAAGCAAATTTTATTTGCATTTTGCCGAAGCGGGACGGAGTCAAAGATACGGAAAGCCGAGAGAAAACGGGAATTTGTTCACAGTTTTCCGGGGCGCATCCTATCTTCTACAAAGATAGATGCGGGATTGCACGTAAAGATTTCCGGGCCAAAATCCTATCCGTCGCCCTCAAAATATAATCCCCGGCAAAACAAAATTGGTTTGTTCGACCGGGGTGTTATATCGAGATGCGCTGCCTAACGCCGGTATTTGAGCCGCAGGCTGTTGGCTACCACGCTGACGCTACTCAACGCCATGGCTGCCCCGGCGATCATCGGGTTCAGCAAAAAGCCGCTGACAGGGTAGAGCGCCCCGGCAGCGACCGGTATGCCTACGAGGTTGTAGATAAAGGCCCAGAAGAGGTTCTGGCGGATCGTTCGAACCGTCTGCTTGGAAAGCTGAATCGCCTCCGGAATCTTCCGGAGGTCGGACGAGATGATGGTCATCTGCGCCACGTCCATCGCAATGTCGCTGCCCCCGCCCATAGCGATACTCAAGTCGGCCTGAGCCAGCGCTGCACTGTCGTTGATACCATCGCCCGCCATCGCCACCTTATGACCGAGGGTTTGCAGACGCTTGACGAACGCGGCCTTGTCCTGCGGAAGTATTTCGGCCTCGAAATGCCGGATACCTGCCTTTTCCGCGATATGACCGGCCACAGCTCGGCTGTCGCCCGTCAGCATATAAACGTCGATCCCGGCGGCTTGCAGTTCGCGCACGGCCTCTACGGAGCTATCCTTGATGCGGTCGGCGATCGCCGCGACAGCCAGGGCTTGCTCCGAATCGGCGAACCAGACGATGCTCTTGGCTTCTGCCGACAACCGCTGCGCTTCGATATTCAACTCTTTGCCGACGACGATTCCCTGCTCGTCGAGCAGCCGGCGGCTGCCGGCGAAGTAACGCACGCCATCGACCGTACCTTCTATGCCTTTTCCGGTAAGGCTTCCGAATCGTTCGACGTTCAGCGTCGGCACACCTGCAAAATAGTGCACGACGGCATCGGCAAGCGGATGTTCCGAGAGTTTTTCCAGGCTGAAAAAGACGGCTTTCGCCCGGTCGTCCCCGTTCGCCCAGACAATGTCGGTAACGACGGGTTTCCCTTCGGTCAGTGTACCCGTTTTGTCCATTACTACCGTGTCGATTTTTCCGGCCGTCTCCAGACTTACGGCGTCCCTGATCAGAATTCCTTTCTCGGCCCCTTTGCCGATGCCGACCATGACGGCCGTCGGAGTAGCCAGTCCCAATGCACACGGACAGGCGATAACCAGTACGGTCACAGCTGCCAGGATTCCGTGCGTCAGGCCTCCCGACGGATCGAAAACCAACCACAGGACGAAAGAGAGCAGGGCGATGCCGATGATCGCGGGGACGAATATGCCGGCGATTTTGTCCGCCAGCTTTTGCACGGGAGCCTTGCTGCCCTGCGCCTCCTGGACCATGCGGATAATCTGAGCCAGCATCGTCGCGGCTCCGACCTTCTCCGCCCGAAAGTGGAAGCTGCCCTTCTGGTTGATCGTTCCGGCGAAAACTTTCGTTCCGGGCTCCTTATGCACGGGAAGCGGTTCGCCGCTCAACATGCTTTCATCGACATAGGAGTCGCCTTCGCAAACCGCACCGTCCACGGCGATCTTCTCCCCGGGTCGAACGGCCAGGAGATCGCCGACCCGGATGCGGCTGATCGGAATCTCCGTCTGCGTACCGTCCGCAGCGACGACGATCGCATTTTTTGGTTGCAGACCGATCAGCTTTTTCAGCGAAGCGGTGGTATCGCCTTTAGCCTTCTCTTCGAGCGTGCGCCCCAGCAGGATGAAGGCGATGATCACCGCCGCAGCTTCGAAATAGACGTGAGGTTCCACTCCCCGCGAGAGCCAGAACTCCGGAAAAACGAGGTTGAACAGACTGAACAGGTAGGCGATGCCCGTACTCAATGCGACCAGCGTATCCATCGTGGCCGAACGGTGGCGCAACTGCTGCCAGGCATTCACGAAAAATCCGCGTCCCAGCCAGAAGACGACCGGAGCGGACAACAGCGCCATAATCGCACCGCCGTAGGGCATATCCATAAAGAACATACCGATCACGACCACCGGAATCGCCAGCACGACAGCCCAGAAAGCCCGCCGTTTCAGGTCCCGGTACCGCTCCCGGTTCATCCGCTCCAACTCGTCGGGCGTGTCATCATCCGAATCGGCGAGCATGTCGTAACCGCCCTCCTGCACGGCTTGCCGGAGTCTTTCCGGCGAGGTCTGCATCGTGTCGTATTCGACCGCTGCGGTCGAAGCCGCCAGATTGACGGAAGCCGCGACGACGCCCGTCTGGGCATTGAGAATTTTTTCCACACGTGCAGCACATCCGGCGCAGTGCAGCCCCGCAAGGGGAAAAGTCCGTTTTACATATTTACCTTTCGACATACTTTTTGATTTTTTACAGACAGGGACGAGCACGGAATATCCGCACGCCCTTCGTGTCCTTTCGATACAAAGATCGGGACAAAAAGGGCGGAAGGCGTTATATAATTCCGGATACTATTTACAAGATTTCGGAACGACCGGCGGATTACACCTTGTCCAGCGGTTTGCGACGGTTCTCGCCGATCTTCCGGAAATGGCTGGGCGTAAGTCCCGTCACCTTCTTGAACTGGGCGCTCAAGTGGGCCGTACTCGAATAGTTCAGCTTGTCGGCAATCTCGCCGAGCGACAGCTCGCCGTAAGCCAGCAACTCCTTCACCCGTTCGATTTTCTGTGCGATGAAGTATTGTTCGATCGTCGTGTTTTCGATCTCCGAAAACAACGAACTCACTGCCCCGTAATCCTGATGCAACCGGTCCGCGATATAATCCGAGAGGTTGGTCCGCAAAGCGGCGTCCTTCTCCCGCACCAGCTCGATGACCGTATTCTTCACCCGCTCGACGGTCTGCTTGCGGCGGTCGTCGATCAACTCGAACCCGACGGCGCGGAGCGCTTCGTCCAACTCCTTTCTTCGCTCGGCAGTCAGTTCTGCGGGCAGCACGGCTTCGCCGAGAACGACCGACGAGGCCTCGATCCCCGCCTGCCGCAAAATATCGCGCACGACCAGAATACAGCGGGGACAAACCATGTTCTTAATGAAGAGTTTCATCGGCAACGGAAAGAATTTGTCGATGACAAAGATACGATTAAGCCGAGTGCAAAAGCAAATTTATTTGCATTTTGCCGAGGCGAAGTATCTAAGACGAAGTCAAAGATTGAGGAAAAGCCGAGGCATATCGGCAGGTTACGGTAGAGTAGGTCGATATTCGGTGAATCGAAATATACAATCAAAAAATAAATAACATTTGACAGGCTTGCATAACTGTCAATTTTTATTTAATTTAGTCATAAAAAGATGGTTTTATACTATGTATGACGCCTTTATTTGATACTATAACGCTTTCTATGATAAAACGCCTTACCTTCAGCTTACTCCTGACCTGTTTGTATGTTCCCTGTTTTTCCCAGGAACGCTTCGTTGTCCGGGGCCGTATTCTCGATGCGGAATCCGCTCCGGTTCCTTATTGTTCGGTCAGCATTCTCGAATCGCGCGACTCCACGGTCCTCGGAGGCGCCGTTTCCGACACGGAAGGCCGTTACAGCCTGCATTTCGAGCAGGCGGGCCGCTATCTGCTCTGCTACGACCATCTGGCCTACGAATCCTGCTACCGAACGGTAGAGGTTCCGGAGGCGCAAACCCTGCCCGATGTGATTCTACGTCCGGCCAGCCGACATATCGACGAGGTGGTCGTGGTGGCCCGAAATACCGAATACAGGGCAGGCCGCTACGAAGTCAATATGTTGGGTAATCCGATCGTCCGCAACCGGTCCGTGATGCAGGTGCTGGATCTGCTGCCGGGCCTCCGAGTCTCCGGAAACACCTTGTTCATCAAAGGGACTCCGGTGTCGGTCGTCTATATCGACGACCGGTTGGTGACGGATCTCGGGGAGCTTTCCGCCCTTCGTGCCGAAGACGTGAAAAGCGTGGAGGTCCAGAACAAGACGGGAGCGGCCTATTCCGCCACGACTTCTGGCGGTATCGTCCGTATCCGGCTCAAGAAACTCGCCGCAGGCAGTTTTTACGGCAACGTATCTTCCTCCGCGTCCGTTTCCCGCGACGGATATTCTACGGGACTCGCCCTGCCGTTCTCGGCCCAGTGCGGACGATTGGGAATATATATATGTGTCGGGTTCCTATGGGGAGAACGAAACGCTCGACCGCACCTATTCCGAATTTCGCAATTCGGGATACTCGCTCGATTCGGAGGACCGGGGGCGGATCACCTCCCGGAATATCCGCGAACTTCTGAGCCTGGTTTACAAGATAAACGACCGCCATTCGATCGGTCTCGGGGGACAGATTTTCATGGGAGCGAGCGACCCGTCCAATACGGTGCACACGACCTCTGCGGGATTGGCCTGGGGCGATGTGCCGCCGCAGATGCCCGAAGCCGGATATACGCTCTACCGCTACGGGGGCACGCTCTACAACCGGCAGTATCAGGGGTCGCTGAATTATATCTTCCGTTTCGACACGTTGGGTTCCCGGCTCTCTTTCAAGGCCGACTACCTGCACCAGAACGTCGATCGGAATTACGACTACGACACGCGCGATTTTTCCCGGCCGGAGGATGCGGAACCCTTCTCCACGGAGTTGCGGCGCGAGCGCTACAAGCTGCTGGGACATCTGTTCGCGTCCCGGCTCGACCTGAACAAGAATTTTTCGGAAGAGCGCAGCTTCAGCGCGGGGTTGAGCTATGATTTGCGGTATGCGGACAACAACGCTCCCGTGCATCGCTTCGAGGAGGAAGAGTGGATCCCGGACCCGAAGATGAGTACCTGGTTTATCGACCGCACTCAAAGCACGGGTGCCTACACCCAATGGGCCGACGCCTACGGCAAGTTCTCCTATCAGGCGGGCCTGCGACTGCAATGGGACCGCATCGCTTACCGGAATGCCGAAAATACGGGCTACGAACATCGTGACTACTGGCGACTGTTCCCGGAACTCAGCCTGGCCTACACGTTCAACCCGGAAAAGGGCACCAATATCAATCTCGACCTCTATCGGTCCAGCGGCCGGCTGCCCGACAACAACGCCCTGAGTCCCCGCCGGGTCTGGCAGTCGCAATACAGTTATACCGTAGGCAACGAAAATCTCGAACCCGGCTGGGGGTACGACATCGACCTGAGCTATACGCTGCGCAACAAACTGACGATCTCTTACGGAGGTACGTGGTCGCGCGGCAGTGAAACGATGACTTTCTATGACCCCGACGATCCGAACATCGTCTATACGACGAAGGTGAACGGGGAACACGGCTCGGCGCATAATATCTGGATCGATTATACGACATTGGTAACCAAATGGTTCCGAGTGAAATCTTTCATTCACGGATATTGGTATCGGAGAGAGGTGGATGGCGACTGGCAGGCTTCGTACAGTGCCGGAGGTGGGATGTTCAGCCTTTCCCTTATGTTCCAGCCGCATCCCTCGATGATTATCTATCTGGACGGAGGCGTCGAGCTGCCCCAAAAAAGATTGGAAACCTGGCAAAATTCCTATTGGGCTTTAGCTGCCGGAATAACCAAATCATTCTGTAAAGACAAACTGTATATATCCCTCGACGTGAACAATATCCTTTCGACCAAACTGAAAAAGGAAACGGTACGCTGGGACAACTCCTACTATTCCGTCCTGCGGCAACCTCGGGGACACAGAAGTCTGCGGCTGGTCTTTTCGATCGGCTACCGGTTCAACCGAAATGCCAAAAAGAGCGTATCGACCGTGCAAACGTTACGAGATCCGGAAGAAATTCTGAAATAGGCCGCTCAAGACCCGTATTCGAATCCAGTGCGCAAGACGTGCTTTCCGAGAACCGTATTTTGTGAAACTTTTCCGCTCGATATATGAATAGTGGAATTGGCATCGCTTTTCTCCCCGGCAATCCGAAGCATTTCGGCGCTTTCACATCTGCCGCAAAAACCAAAAAAATTACGGACGGCTGCATCCGGCAGCCGCCCGTAAAAAATTCCGCCCTCCGAAATCAGAAGTTGTAGCGCACCATCAGATTGACCCGATTGGCATGGCCCTTCATTCCGTCCATATTTTCGCGGGTGCCGTACAGGTATTCGGCCGCAAGCTGACAGCAGGGGGCCAAATCCCAGAAAATATTGCCGAAGACATACTGACCGCGACGGTATTCGTCATCGGCATAGGCCCCGTTCCTGCGGCAAACCTCCGCCATGGAATAACCGCCCGAAATGGCGAGTTTGTTCGGAACGAGGTCGATTTGCGCAGCCGCCTGCCAACCGTACATCGGCATAGTCTGAATACTCCTCGGATTGTGAGGATTGGGTGTAAAATCCAGTCCGATGCCCGATAAATCTTGGATGTAGGGAGTGATGCCCTCGCCGTACACACCGTTGAAGAAGAGTTGCAGGGGACCCGCTACTTTGATATTTCCGCTGGCCTGGACGCCCCAGCCGAAGAGCGAAGTATTGTTACCCGTCGATTCGTTGTGCAGATACATATCGCGGAAAACGGCCGATGCCCGGAAATGGCTCTCCTTGTTCCGGCCCCAATTCACCTGCATATAAACCGGGAAATCAGGTACGCGCTGCGGAATCGAAGCGAACGAATCGCCGTAGGTGCCGCTTACGTTCGGTAGCTCGGCGGCAACGCCGAATTTCAGAATATCGCGGTAGATCGAATGCTCGTAACGGATCATCGTCGAGAAAAAGTAGTTATAGGCATTGGGACCCTGGAAGTCGATCGTATTGGGAGCGGCGTTCAGGTCGCAGAACGTCGTTACGTCGCGTCCGAACGTGAACCCTTTGAACGATACGTAAGCCGACCGGATACGGGGCGTATAACTGTTGGTTCCTCCGCCGCGGAAGTCCGTACTGAAATAGAGGGTGACACGGCCCAGTTTTTTCGAATTGGCGATGGCCTTCAGAAATATGCGGGAGGTAGTTCCGTCCAGGCCGAATTTCTGACGGGTGGCATAGGTGCCGGGAACGGCGATCGTGGCCGGAATGAAATCCTGTGCTCCGGAGATTCCGTCGAAGTCATACGACGCACGCAGAGTCACCTGGCCGCCGAGCGAGAAGGAGAATTTGTTCTGCTTGGTGGCGAAGATGAAGTGAGGCAGTTCATCCTGCTGGAAACCGGGATGATGGGTTTCGATATAATCCCGAATGGCATTGTCGATTGCCAGTTGGTTCAATACGGCCGCTTCGAGCAAGGCCTCTTCGTCTGCAGGCGGTTGAGGTGCATTGACGGAAACCAAATAAACCGTCGGAGAGTATTCGCCGGTCTTTACGCTGTCCTTACGGATCTGGTAGGTCTGGGCCGAAACCGAGGCCGCAGAAACCGCCAGCAACATTGCGATTAAAAGTCGAAAAATTTTCATAAGCAATAAAATTAAATTATTCCGATAATGGCGGATGCCATCTATATATGTATATTACGATTTTGGAAGTCAGACAATTGGTATTTGCCCGAAACGTGGCAAGTTATATGCCAAAATACCCGGCAAGAACAGGTGCAGCAGGTCGGAAAGCGGGATCCTCCAGCCTGCGAGCCGGACCGGTCACGGCATCTGCCAGACGTTCGAACCTATTCCCGAAGTCTTCGGACGGATGTCGGTCTCCTTTCCCTAAATAAAATTCCCTCAAAAAGTGTAAAAAATGAACAGAAGGCGTTGGCAAATCCTGCAAATCGGATAAACTAACGGCGAAATAGTTATTTCCGAAACGGTCGCTATCCGATATTTTTGTATTTTTGTAAAAACATATTTTTCATATGAAACATAAGTTAGTGATAGCAATGACTGCGGCAACGCTGTTTCTGGTCGGGTGCGGGCAGCGGCAACATACGGAACAGGTAACGCTCGTGCGCATCGATACCGTAAAAACAGCGAATACCTGTGATATTCTCGAATTTCCCGCCCGAGTACAGGCTGCCGGAGAAGTTCACCTCGCATTCAAGATACCCGGAACCTTGCAACGTATTTATGTCGATGACGGAGCTTTTGTCCGTCAGGGTGAACTTGTTGCCGAAATGGATCCGCGCGATTACGAACTTCAGTTACAGGCGGTCGAAGCCGAATATTTGAGTATCAAGGCCGAAGCCGAACGTGTAATGGCGCTTTACGACCAAAACGTCGCTACCGCCGATGCTTACGACAAAGCGCGATACGGGCTGCAACAGATTACGGCGAAATACGAGAACGCCCGCAACCAATTGGCCGATACGAAACTGTATGCTCCTTTCGACGGCTACGTGAAGCGTCGGCGCTTCGACCCTCCGACGGTCGTAGCGGCCGGAATGCCGGTCATCACGTTCCTGTCGGGCAAGAATCCCGAGGTCGAACTTTTCATTCCGGCATCGACTTACATTCGCCGTCGGGAGATCGCTTCGTTTGCGGCGGTGTTCGATTTTCTGCAAGGGCAAAAAATTCCGCTGCGTCTGCTCCATGTCGATCCGAGCGCCAATGCCAATCAGCTTTACGCCGTGCGGTTGGCACTGCCCGTGAATACGGAGATCGCGGCGACACCCGGCATGAACGCAACGGTCGAAGTCGCCATGCGGCAGGAAACGGAGGCATCGGTAGAGATTCCTGCATCAGCTCTGTTCAGCAACGGCGACAAGACGAGTTACGTGTGGATTTACCGACAGGACGGGACGATCGCACGCCGACGGGTCGAAGTAGTCCGTCTGCATACGGACGGAACGGCGACGATAGCGGATGGTCTGAACGAAGGCGAACGGATCGTCGTGGCCGGAGTTCATAAATTGACGGAAGGCCAGCGGGTCGCACCGCTTCCTGCTCCGTCGAAAACCAATGAAGGAGGGCTGCTATGATCGACTTGGGCAAATGGGCTTTCGGACACAGCAAGCTCGTCTATTTTCTGTTGGCGGTACTGTTGGTAGGCGGTCTGAAATCGGCCTACGACATGGGAAAACTCGAAGATCCCGAAGTCAAGGTAAAAATCGCCATGGTGGTCGGGGTTCGTCCGGGAGCGTCGGCGCACGAAATGGAACTGGAAGTGACCGACCCGCTGGAAAAGGCGATCCGTACCGTCGGAGAGGTGGACAATACGCAGAGTTGGTCGTACAACGACCTCTGCATCATACAGGTAGAACTCAAAAGTACGACGCCCGATGACCGGCTCGAACAGTGTTGGGATATGCTGCGGCACAAGGTTTCCGATGCGGAAGCGTCGTTGCCCGGCGGTACATCCGTGACGGTTCAGGACGATTTCAGTCTGGTTTACGGTATGTTTTACGCCCTGACCGCCGAAGGCTTCAGCGAAAGACAGCTCGCCGACTATGCCGGACTGATCCAGCGCGAATTGACCGATCTCGACGGCGTGGCCCGGGTGGAGCTTTACGGAAAGCGCGAGGAGAGTATCGATATTTCGCTGCGTGCGGACCGAATGGCGACACTCGGCATTTCGCCAACAGAAGTACTCGCCACCCTGAACGGACAAAACGGCACTTTCTATGCCGGTTACTACGACAACGGGGATCAACGCGTGCGCGTAACGGTCACCGATAAGTCGCGTACGGTCGAACAGATCCGCAACATGGTCATTCAGGGCCATGAAGATGACCAGTTGCGTCTGGGGGATATTGCGACCGTAGAGAGCGGCTATACGGAACCCGTACGCAATTCGATGACCTATAACGGTGAACATGCCGTCGGTATCGCCGTAGCCGCCGCCTCGGGAACCGACATCGTAAAGGTCGGCAATGCGGTCGAACGGCGGCTCGCCGAATTACAGGAGGAACGTTTTCCTGCAGGCGTCGCTTGCCACAAGGTCTTCTATCAACCCGAACGGGTAACAGGGGCCCTCTCCACTTTCTTCATCAATCTGGTCGAATCGGTATTGATCGTCATCGCGATTCTGATGATTACGATGGGGTTCCGCAGCGGCGTAATCATCGGATTCAGTCTGCTTACGATCGTCATCGGCACGTTTCTGCTGCTGGGTATGACCGGCGGCACGATGCAGCGGGTTTCACTGGCGGCGTTCATTCTCGCAATGGGGATGCTGGTGGACAATGCGATCGTCATAGTAGATGGTATTCTGGTCGATCTGAAGCTGGGCAAGCCGCGCCGCGAAGCGATGTGCGCCATCGGTCGTAAAACCGCCATGCCGTTGCTCGGAGCTACGGTCATTGCCATCCTCGCATTTCTGCCCGTTTTCCTTTCGCCCGATACGGCAGGCGTCTATGTGCGCGATCTGTTTATCGTGCTGGCGGCGAGTCTGCTGTTGAGTTGGGTCCTGGCTCTGGTGCACGTGCCGCTGATGGCGAATCGGCTTTTGAAGCAACCGTCGAGGACCGAGGGAAGCGGTAAACTGTATGACAGCACGTTGTATCGTCGTTTCGGCGATCTGCTTCGCTTCGGTTTGCGGCACCGTATCGCGGCCCTGTCGGTCATTCTCGTTCTGCTCGGATTGAGCGTCTGGGGATTCCGGTACGTGCGGCAGGGATTCTTTCCCGATATGGTTTACGACCAACTCTATATCGAATACAAATTGCCCGAAGGTACGAACTCCACACGGGTTGCCGCCGACCTGCGGGAAATCGAAGCGTACCTTAAGACTCGTCCCGAAATCCGGAACGTTGTTGCGTCCGTGGGCGGGACGCCGGCACGGTATAATCTGGTGCGCAGTATCGCCACGCCGTCGCTCTCTTACGGAGAATTGATCGTCGATTTCGAATCGCCCGAATCGCTGGTGGAAAACATGGATGTCATTCAGGAGGATCTTTCGGCCCGTTACCCCGACGCGTACGTCAAGGTGAAGCGTTATAATATCATGTTCAAAAAATACCCGATCGAAGTGCAATTTTCCGGACCCGATCCGGCGGTACTGCACCGGTTGGCGGATTCCGCACGAATGATTATGGCGCGCACGCCCCAGGTTGCGCAGATCACTACCGGTTGGGAACCTGCGGTTCCCGTTTTGGCGGTGGATTACCACCAGGCGGCCGCCCGTCGCGCCAACCTGAGCCGCCAGGATATCGCCACCTCGTTGCTGACGGCCGAAGGCGGTATTCCCGTCGGGACGTTCTACGAAGGAGTACATCGCAATACGATCTATCTCAAATGTACGGCGGCCGACGGCTCGCGCATCGACAATTCGGAGAACGTACCCGTTTTCCCGATGCTCCCGAATGTAAATGCGCTGCTTGACGACGAGCTGGTGGGAAGCCTTCAGACCGGCACGCTCGACAAAGGCGATATCATCCGAAGGCTGGCGCAGACCATCCCCCTCGGGCAAGTCGGACGGGGTGTCGGCATTCGCTGGGAAGATCCGGTCATTCCGCGCTATAACGGTCAGCGCATGCAGAGCGTGATGTGTTCCCCCGCACCGGGTGTTGAAACCGAGGCGGCACGACAAACTATTGCCGAACAGATCGAAGACATTCCGTTGCCGACCGGCTATTCGATACGCTGGGATGGTGAAAAAGGGGCCCGTGACCAGACGATGTACTGGCTTTTCAAACAGGTCCCGCTGGCCGTAGTACTCATCATCGCTGTTCTGATTCTCTTGTTCGGCGACTATCGCAAGCCGACGATCGTGTTGTGCTGCATTCCTTTATTGGCCGTCGGCATCGTCGGAGCAATGTTGCTGACCGGAAAGACGTTCGACTTCTGCGCCATTGTGGGTGCGTTGGGATTGATGGGCATGCTGATTAAAAATTGCATCGTATTGTTGGACGAAATCGGCCAGCGGTGCAGCGGCGATACCGACCTCATAGCCGGACTGGTCGTCAGCGCCCAAAGTCGTCTGCGGCCTGTGATGATGGCTTCGCTTACCACCATTCTCGGTATGATTCCGCTGCTCGGCGATGCGATGTTCGGTTCAATGGCTGCGACGATCATGGGCGGACTGTTCTTTTCGACCATCGCCACGTTGTTGTTTCTGCCGATACTTTACGCCCTGTTTTTCAAAATCAAAACGAAATAATACGATTCGGCCGCAGGCCATACCTTACCGTTCGTGCCGCACCGATGCGGCGCGAACGGTGTCGATATTCGACGAGCGCATCGAACAACTGCAACACAATGTTCGCCCGATCTTCGGCGCAGGGCAGAACGACGGGTGCAAACGGACCCGGCTTTCACTATCTTTGAAGTACTCCGCTGCGGCAAGACGCAAATAAAATTTGCTTTTGCCCTCGGCCTAATCGCAATCTTTGACTTCGTCTTAGATACTTCGCCTCGGCAAAGTACAAATAAATTTGTTTTTGCCCTCGGCTTAATCCCAATCTTTGACTTCGTCTTAGATACTCCGCCTCGGCAAAATGCAAATAAATTTGCTTTTGCGCTCGGCTTAATCCCAATCTTTGACTTCGTCTTAGATACTCCGCCTCGGCAAAGCACAAATAAATTTGTTTTTGCCCTCGGCTTAATCGTATCTTTGCAGAAGATAGGAGGCGGTTCGGCAATCTGTACGTGCCAATTCGTGCGATTGCCATCATCTTATTATCTTTGCAAAAACGATTCCGTCCGGTCGATCTGTCGATAAAATGCCAGAGAGCGACTGAACGCGATAACGAAAAAATCGAGCTATATGATCTGGTTTCTGCTTCTCCTCTCCCTGCTTTTTGCCGGGGTGGACTTTCTCTTCTACCGGGTGCGGATGCGTCGGCATTCCGAGCGCCTTCGCCGCGCCTTCGTCTGGTTCGCGGTGTTTTCGGATGCGCTTCCGATCGTCGTGGTGCTGCTGCTCAAGGCCGTACCGGACAATACGACGGGCTGGATGCAGGCAGCCCAATGGTTTACCTTCGTCTTCCTGTTGCTGATCGGCTGTCGTTACGGCTATTATTTCGGTTTGTTGTTCGATCGGCATCGGAGTTTCAGTCGGGTAGGGGCGCTCTTCGCTGTCGGATGTGCCGTATGGCTCGTATGGGGAGCGGCTTGGGGCAGACAAGCCCTGCGGGTGAACGAAGTCGAAATCCGGACCGCAGCACTGCCCGCCGCATTCGACGGATTCCGGATCGTGCAATTCTCGGATCTGCACATCGGCACGCTCGTGCGGCCGGAACGGGAGATGAACCGGCTCGTGGATACGATCAATGCGCTGCGACCCGACCTCGTCGTCTTCAGCGGCGATTTGGTCAATGTCCGCTCCACGGAACTCACATCGGACGTATTGGCTATTCTGGGAAGGCTTCGCGCCCCGTACGGTGTCATCTCGACCCTGGGCAATCACGACGTGGGACTTTATATCAAAGATACCGTCGCCCTGCCGCGTGCTGAAAACAACCGGCAGGTAATCGACCGGCAGCGGAAGATCGGGTGGCGGATGCTGCTGGATTCGACCCTCTACCTGCGCCGGGGCAGCGATTCGATTTCGGTGACGGGCATCTCGTTCGATCCCACGCTGCAAAAATTCCGACATTCGTTCGATCTTCCCGAAATATCCCTCGCAACCGCTTACGAAGGCATGCCGGAGGGTATGTTCAACCTGACGGTTTCGCATCTGCCGCAACTGTGGCCCAATATCACCGCCCTCGGTCGCGGAAACCTCACGCTGGCAGGGCACGTGCACAGTATGCAGATCAAGGGACATCTCTTCGGACGGGCGTTCTCTCCGGCACAACTGATGTACGACCGTTGGAGCGGGCGCTACGACGATGCGGCCGGCAATACGCTCTACATCAACGACGGAATCGGATACGTCGGTTTTCCGATGCGGCTCGGCGCCGATCCTGAAATCACCCTTTTTACGCTGAAAAAATGAAAGTGACCGTTTCCACCGCCGTTTCTGCGGACGGATATCTGGACGACCGTTCGCCCGACCGCCTGATCCTCTCCACGCCCGAAGACTGGGCCGAAGTGCATCGCCTCCGGGCTGCTTGCGACGCTATTCTGGTCGGGGCCGAAACCATCCGGCGGGACAATCCCTCGCTGTTGGTAGGCGACGAAGTTCTTCGTCGGGAACGAATCGACCGGGGGCTTTCACCCGATCCGGTCAAGGTAACGCTGACCGCTTCGTGCCGGCTCTCGCCGGAGGCCAATTTCTTCACCCGGGGAGATCAGGAAAAGATCGTCTTCACCTCCTGCTCCGACCCCGGTCCCCTGCGGCAGGTGGCGACGGTGATACCCGCCGCAGAGATCACGGCTGCTCTGATCGTTACCGAACTTGAAAAACGGGGACTTCGCTCCCTGCTGGTCGAAGGAGGAGCTGCGACGCTCCGGATGTTCTTCGCCGAAAATCTGGTCGATACCTTCCGGCTGGCTGTCAATCCGGCCGTAAAAGTGGGGGATCCCCGGGCACCCCGTTTGGAGATCGGTTCCAATTATCTGCAAACGTCGCATTCGACCGAATCGTTGGGAGGAATGCGGGTCACGACCTATGCGATCAAACCCGACCGGACCGCCGAAGACCGCCGCTACCTGCAAATGGCGATCGACGAAAGCCGCAAATGCACCCCATCGACCTCTTCCTATTGTGTAGGTGCAGTGATTTTAACGACTGACCGAAAGATATTTACGGGTTATACTCACGAAACCTCCCCGACCCACCATGCCGAACAGGAAGCGATTCTGAAAGCGCTTGCAGCGGGTGTCGAACTGCGGGGTGCGACCATCTATTCTTCGATGGAACCGTGCTCCGAACGAAAAAGTGAACCGGAAAGTTGTTCGGAATTGATAATTCGGCACGAATTTCGCCGGGTAGTTTTTGCTCTATATGAGCCGGACTGTTTCGTTTGTTGCCAGGGCGCCCTGAACCTCCGTCGCCACAGGATCGAAGTCAGCGTCGATGACACGCTGTCCGATCAGGTCCGAACGATAAACGCACATATCGGCCATCGATAGGCTTGGCTATTTTTTGTTCTGTTTTACGCCGAATATTGGCCTAAATAGCCACAACAAATTATACGTACGAATATTCGCACTATCTTCGCATAAAAATTTAGAAGACCATTTTATGAACCGTATAATCGTTTCATTTTTCGCTCTGTTAGCTGCCGCACCTCTGGCGGCTCAGGAGCAAACACCCCGGGTACTTTCCCTGGATGAAGCCCTGGAGATCACCCTCTCCGGAAGTCCGGTCATCGAAGCCTCGCGTTACGAAGAAAAAGCCGCCCAGCAGGAACGGCGGGCAGCGATCGGCTTGCGTATGCCGCAAATCAGCGTAGGCGGAACCTACACCTATTTGGGCAAGGACATCGGATTCGACTTCAACGATTTGAAAGGGCCTGTCGGAAACATCACCCACGACATTCTCGGCAGCGGGCTGATCCCGACCGAATTGATCCCCCAGATTCAGCAACTTCTCACCCCGGTCATGGGAGCGGATTGGTTCCTGACATTGCAGGACCGCAGTCTCGGATTCGTCGGAGGGCAGGTAACCCTGCCGATCTATATGGGCGGCAAGATCAACACGGCCAACCGTGCCGCGAAAATCAACGAAAAGACTGCAGTCGAGCAGGGAAACCAAAACCGCAACGCGCTGGTTTCGGAGCTCGTGGAGCGATACTACGGTCTGGCGCTGGCCCGACAGGTCGTCGAAGTACGCCAGCAGGTAGTGGATGGAGTAGGCCAACATCTGAAGGATGCGATCGCCCTCGAACAGAACGGTATGATCCCCCACAGCGAACGTCTTTACGTCGAATTCAAGATGGCCGAGGCGGAGCGGGAGCTTCAAAACGCCCGGTTGCAGGTCGAAACCATCGCCAGTGCACTGAATAATACGCTCGGACAGCAGGCAGAGGTTCTGCCCGTAACGACGATGTTCGTACTCGGCAACCTGGAAGACGTAGCCTATTACAAAGACCTGGCGGCCAAGTTCAATCCGCTGCTCAGCCAGGTAGCCCTCAAGCGCCAGTTGGCCAAGGAAGGAGTTCGGTTGCAACGGGCCAATTTCCTGCCGCAGGTCGCGGCGATGGGCGGAGCCTCGTTCTACAACTACCAGGTAACTAAAATAATGCCCCGCTGGGCAGTAGGTGTCGGCGTTAATCTCAAGATTTTCGACGGCCTGAACCGCGAATACAAATATTCGGCGGCAAAACAGACGGTCAAGCAAGTGGAAGTGCTGGAAATGAAAGCCGGCAAGGACATTGCAGTACTGATCGAAAAACTCTACAACCAAATGAACAACTATGCCAACCAGATGAAGTCGATCGACGCTTCGCTCGCATTTGCGGAGGAGTATCTCAAAGCCAAGAATGCGGCATTCCTGGAAGGTATGAGTTCCTCCTCCGACCTGGTGGATGCCGAACTGAATCTCGCCAAGGTGCGCACCGAGCGTATGCAGACCGCCTACAATTACGATGTCGCACTGGCCAAGTTGCTCGAAGCCGCCGGCATCAGCGATGAGTTCATCAGCTACCTGCACCGTACCGACGCCCGTCCCATTCATTTCGACAAAGAGTAAATATAGATAATCTCATGAAAAAAAGTACCATTGTCACGATCATTCTGATTGCCGCCGCTGTCGTGCTGGGCGTCATCTTCATCAGTTGGTATTTACGCAAGGCCACGCCCCTGTACATCCAGGGAACGGTGGAATGTACTACATACAAAGCTTCGTCGAAAGTTCCCGGCCGTATCGAGGAGATGAAAGTAGAGGAGGGACAGCACGTCACCAAGGGCGAACTGCTCTACACGCTCTCGACCCCCGAACTGAATGCCAAGTTGCAACAGGCCGAAGCCGTGAAGAGCGCCGCATCGGCCATGGACCAGAAAGCCCTCACCGGTGCCCGTATCCAACAGAAGGAAGCCGCACTGAATCTCTGGGAAAAAGCCCAGGCAGGACTGTTGTTGGCCCAGAAAACCTTCGACCGCGTGAACAACCTCTATGAACAAGGCGTCGTTCCGGCCCAGAAGCTGGATGAAGCCCGCGCCAACCTGCAGGCGATGCAGGCGACCGAGCGTGCGGCCAAAGCGCAATGCGAACTGGTATTCGACGGAGCCAGCAAGGAGGAGAAAGAGGCGGCAGCCGCCCAGGTACGGCAGGCCGAAGGCGCCGTTTCGGAAGTGGAGTCCTATCTTTCGGATGCCTTGGTTTACGCCCCTGTAACGGGCGAGGTTTCGACGATCATCGCCGAAGCCGGCGAACTGGTCGGAACGGGTTATCCCGTAGTGGCGATTCTCGATATGAGCGACGTATGGGTGACCTTCAACATCAAGGAGGATCTGATGCCCGACATCCATATCGGAACCCGTATGACAGGCTATATCCCGGCCTTGGACCGCAGCGTGGAGTTCGAGGTGACCTATATCGCTGTGCAGGCCGATTTCGCCACCTGGTCCGCAACACGCACGCAGGGCGGCTTCGACATCCGCACCTTTGCCGTCAAAGCCAAACCCACGCAAGACGTGGAATACATCCGGCCGGGTATGAGCGTACTGGTGAACTGGAAAGACATCGCCAAATAATTCAGAAAGGGTAGCGTATGCCGGGCTTTTTCAGCAATACGCTCGCCGTCCTGCGGCGAGAGATCTACCGGGTCGCACGTCAGCCG
>OMGH01001044.1_pt1 | contig 19060 bp, 16 predicted proteins | sample 1645841 | NCBI WGS metagenome assembly OMGH01 (sample SAMN00849584, study PRJEB25192) | human gut metagenome
TTGGGGCAATACCTCACTTTGTTTTAATAAAACACTAGAGATTGAATCCAATGTTATTTTCAAATCGTCTGGGCTATCTTTAATGTGATTAATGGCAACTGCCGGATTTTCAATTTTAATATTTGAATCTTGATATATATTCCCATTTTTTATAGTATCCACTTGAATACTATTCTGTTTACTGCTTTTTGAGAAAAAATTTCTTATGGCATCAAGTATGTGCTTTACCATATTACTCTTACCTATTCCTCAACATCTTGTTTAATTGTACCTGTTACCGTTCCAGCTTTTATCATATTATTTTTCTTCACCTTTTCATCTTTGCTGTCAAGATTTTTCTGTTTATGCACATCCTGTATAATTTCTCCCACTTTATGAACTTCCACATAATTTTTCTTGTCTATTTCTTTTTCCGCAAAGACAAAATAAGTGGTTTCCGGAATGGAAGACATGTAATCGGCAAGTTCTTCGGCGCTTTTTTTAAACAGACCGCTGTCTTCGATCAGAATGAGTCTGCGGTCGGCAAAAAAAGGCAGTGTCTCTGCCAGATCGATGATCTCTTTCTGGTTGATGTCGCTGCCGGAGAAAGCAGAAAAGTTCATGGTATCATCATCCGCTGCCAGTGCATGCTTTAATTTGTCCCGGTACTGGCGGATCAGATACTGTTCTTCTCCGTATAACAGATAAATCTGTTTGAATTGTCCTGTTTTGATGTCGTTATCAATCGTTTTCATGTCTACATTATATACATATTGGCAGACTTTTACAACTTTTTTTCAATTACATCTTGACAGAAGGGACAGCTTGACATATTATATTCTAGTATGTTTGCGATGAAGCGTCCGTGTCTGTTTCACCGCAGGAAACAAATTACAGTTTGATATGGAGGTGTACAGATTGGCTAACATTAAATCTGCTAAGAAGAGAATTTTAGTTACAGAGACAAAGACTGCAAGAAATAAAGCAATCCGTTCTGAAGTTAAGACTTCAATCAAGAAGGTAGAGGCTGCTGTTGCTGCAAAGGATAAGGCTGCTGCAGAGGCTGCATATAAGGATGCTTCTTCAGTTATCGAGAGTGCCTGCTCTAAGGGTGTATATCACAAGAACAACGCAGCTCGTAAAGTTTCCCGTTTAGCAAAATTAGTAAACGGAATCGCTTAAGATCTGAATATTATAAAAGGAGAAGGACTGCCAGTACCGTCATGCTGGCAGTCTTTTTTGTTTACAAATACGTGGGAGAATGATACAATAAACAGAGGAACTGATACAGCGGAGGAAAAAATGTCTGGATTATTGTTGGAGCTGCGCAGACAGATTGCGCACAATCGTCGGAAAGCTGCATATGAAGAACGGATGCGTGCATCTGCTCAGGAAAAAACGCAGGAGGTTTTTTCACAGAAGACAAAAGAGACAAAGCCGGACACGGAAATACAGCCCGAAGTACAGGAAAGGAAAGTTAATGTTGTGAGCAGGGAAGATTTCTTACTTAGTCAGATTGATGAATTCAGAGAACGCGCCAAGCAGTTACAGTCATTGCTTGATTCCAGAGAGACGGAGGCACAGGAACTGCAGACGTTAGTGGATGAACGTCAGGAGAAAGCAGATGCTCTGGGGCAGATTCTCGAGGAGCGTCAGAAAAAAGCAGATGGATTCACTGCGGAAGTGGAAAAGCAGATTGATCGTCTGATCGGCAAAGTGTCTGCCAAGATGGAAGAAATCGAAGTTTCCATGAAGGAAGATGTGGCAGACGGCAAACGCTTAAATGAAGAAAAAGCAAAGGAACTGAAAGATTCTCTTGCGCAGATCGAAGAACAGCTGACCACGGCAAAAACAGAAATCTCCGAGAAAGTACATACAGAAAATGTAAAATGCTACCGAAATATTTCGGATCTGTTCCGCAGCATGGATGAACGCCTGGACAAGCTTACCGTTATGGAAAGCAGAATGCATCCGGTCCGTATTTTTTCCCTGATGGGAATGATACTTGGAATCGTGAATCTGGTGGTGTTACTTTTGGTCCTGCTGGTTAGTGTGGGCGTGATTGCGTTTTAGAATAAGGATATGCAATTCTCAAAAGAATGAGGATTGCATTTTTTGTCTCAAAAAAAGATATAGAACAATTCGAAAAGAGAAATGTGAATAGGAGAATCTGATATGGCAAAAAAGAAAGTTTGGGTTGTAGGACATAAGCATCCGGATACAGATTCCATATGTGCAGCGATTTCTTATGCAAACCTGAAAAATGAAATAGAAAAAAAGAATCCCAAAACAGCTACGGGAATGACCTATATTGCAAAGAGAGCCGGATCTGTAAATGCGGAGACGGCGTATGTTCTGGAAAGGTTTCATGTAGAGGCCCCGGCAATGATTTCGGATGTCGGAACACAGATCAAGGATATTCAGATACGCCGTACAGAGGGAGTAAACAGTCATATCTCTATGAAAAAGGCATGGGAGATGATGAAGATCCTCGGGGTTGTTACGCTTCCGGTGGTGCGGGAAAATAAGCTGGAAGGACTGATTGTAACAGGAGATATTGCAAAATCCTACATGGATGTATATGATAATACAATCCTTTCTACCGCACGTACCCAGTACAAGAATATTGTAGAGACGCTGGACGGACAGCTGCTGACAGGAAATGAACATGCGTATTTTGTTCACGGCAAGGTGGTAATCGGAATCGGTACACCGGAAGGAGTGACTTCTGCCATAGACAAGGATGACCTGGTTATGATCGGGGACGGGGAAGAGTCGCAGATGCTTTCCATTGCATCAAACTGCAGCTGCATGATTGTCACTAACGGATATGAAATCAGTCAGGAAGTGATCGAAGCGGCAAAGGAACGCGAAGTCGTTCTGATCAGTACACCGTACGATACGTTTACCGCGGCCCGTCTGATCAACCAGAGTATGCCGATCAAGCATTTTATGACAAAAAATGGAATCATTCATTTTGATCTGGATGATTACGTGGATGAGGTAAGAGAGACCGTAGCCAATATACGGCATCGGGATTTCCCGGTTCTCGATGAAAACCAGAACTATGTGGGTATGTTTTCCCGCAGAAATTTGATGAAAGCAGAGAAAAAGAAACTGATCCTTGTGGACCACAATGAAAAATCACAGGCAGTATCCAATATCGATGAGGCGGAAATTTTAGAGATTATCGATCATCACCGGCTGGGCAGCCTTGAGACCATGTCTCCGGTGTATTTCCGCAATCAGCCGCTTGGATGTACATCCACCATCATTTATCAGATGTATCTGGAAAAGGGAATTACGATCACCTCGCAGATGGCAGGACTGATGTGTGCAGCCATTTTATCTGACACGCTGATGTTCCGCTCACCGACCTGTACACCGGTAGACAGGGAAGCAGCACTCCGGCTGGCAGAGATTGCAGAGGTTAAGGTCGAGGAGCTTGCCTCAGCAATGTTTCAGGCGGGAAGCAATTTTGATAATAAAACAGAAGAAGAAATTTTAAATCAGGATTTTAAAATTTTCCATGCCGAGGATGTGAGTTTTGGCGTGGCACAGATCAGCGCGATGGGACGCACCGAACTGGATAAGGTGCAGGAACGTATCGAGCCGAAACTGGAACAGATGATGGGAGAAAAACAGATCCAGATGATTTTTGTCATGCTGACGGATATCTTAAATGAGTCTACTTATCTGATTTATCGCGGTGCGGATGCATCGCAGCTGGTTGCGGCAGCTTATAATTGCGAGCCTTCCGATCAGGGGATTATGTTGGAAAATGTGGTATCCAGAAAGAAACAGCTGATTCCTGCGCTGATCAACACCCTTGCAGAGCGCAAAATGTAACAGGCAGACAGATCAATTGCGCTGTTCTCTGGGAGAACAGCCAAAATGTTTGCGGTATGCCCGGGAAAAGGTGGAATAATTGTGAAAACCACAGGCATAACAGGCGGTGGTGATGGATTCCCCCTGGGCGATCTGATCTCTTGCCAGCAAAAGGCGCTTCGTGGTCAGATAGTTTCCGATCGTATAACCGGTTTCTTCCTTGAAGGCATGCATGAGATGATACCGGCTCAGATAGAAATGTTCGGCAAGAAAGTCGATGGTGATGTCATCTGTTAAATGTGCATTTAAATAATCTATCACATGGATCATTTTATGATTTGAGGCTGTGGTAGAAAGATATTCAATGCGGTTGGAGAGCGCTGCACGGTTTAATTGCACCATCAGCTCCAGAAAAAGAAGTTTATGATAAAGTTCGTTTGCGTATTCTCTGGAATCCAGAGATTGTTCCAGATCGTGGATAATTCTTGCAATCTGTGTTGTCTTCAGTGCCGGAATACGCAGTACATGCGATTTTTTCTGATGAGCTTCTTTTAAGCAGAGTGAGAGATCGTCGGAATCATGACAGGCATCCAGGTAGTGTCTGGAAATATAGATGATGATGCGCTCATAAATTTCAGAACTGTGCAGAACCGGACGGTGGACCGTACCTGCGGGAACGAATACGATATCCCCCGGTATCAGATCATAGGTACGTCCTTCCACATTGTAAGAAATATTTCCTTTGCGAAAGATCAGAATTTTATGAAAATCGTGGTAATGAAAGTCAATCGGGCGCATAGAGGTATCTTTTAAGTGAAAAATCTTAAAATCGTCATGAAGATATCCTGTTTTTTCATAATGTGAGAGTTCTGACATTGCATAAATCTCCTGTAAATATTAATTAGATTCAGTGTACTATGTTTCCACACAATTTGCAATATAAAAAGCACTGTAGTTGTTTTAGAAGACGGATCGTGCGGGTATACTTAGAATAGAAGCTCTGAATCGACAGGATGGAAAAGAAAAAAGGAGTGTAGAAATATGAAGTTTACAAAAATGCATGGGTGCGGAAATGATTATGTATATGTCAATTTGTTTGAGGAAAAGATAGCAGATCCTGCAAAGGTATCAATTGCAGTGAGTGATCGTCATTTTGGAATCGGATCGGATGGCCTGATCACTATTGGCCCATCGGATATCGCGGATTTCAGGATGCGGATTTACAATGCGGATGGCTCGGAGGCGGAGATGTGTGGAAACGGAATCCGCTGTGTCGCAAAATATGTATATGATCATAAAATGACGGATAAGAAAAAGATTACGATTGAAACCGGAGCCGGGGTAAAAACGTTGCAGCTGACGGTTGCGGATGGCAAGGTTTCGCTGGTTCGTGTGGATATGGGAGAACCAATATTAAAACCGGATTTAATTCCTGTAGATGCATCGGGAGAACAGGTGGTAGATGAGCCGATTGAAGTAGAGGGCAGAGAGTGGAAGATGACCTGCGTGTCGATGGGGAATCCACATGCGGTAATTTTTGTGGAGGACACCGAACATTTTGAACTGGAAAAATACGGTCCGGAGTTTGAACATCATCCACGGTTTCCAAAACGGACCAACACAGAGTTCGTACACGTTATTTCTCCGACGGAAGCATCCATGCGGGTGTGGGAACGCGGATCTGCGGAGACGCTTGCCTGTGGTACCGGAACCTGTGCCACGGTTATGGCATGTATCTTAAATCATAAGACAGAAAATAAAGTTCTGGTGCATCTGCGGGGCGGAGATCTGACCATCGAGTATGATCCGGATAACAATCATATTTATATGACTGGACCAGCGACAGAAGTGTTTCATGGAATTTGGGAGGAAAATTAAATGAAAATTAAAGAACTTATCAACGAAATGGAATATGAGATACTGGCGGGAAGCGAGGAGACAGAGATTACGACTCTGGTATATGATTCCCGCAAGGTTGAAAAAGGTTCTGTGTTTGTGTGCATCAGCGGAAGTGTGCGTGATGCACATGAGTTTATTCCGGATGTGGCAGCAAAGGGAGCAGCGGCCATTGTCGTAGAAAAGGATGTAACGCCGATCGATGGAATTACATATATCAAGGTAGAGGACAGCCGTCTGGCACTTGCCTGCATGTCTGCGGCATATTTTGGGCATCCGGCAAAAAAATTAAAGACGATCGGTATTACCGGAACAAAAGGAAAAACAACGACAACCTATATGGTTCGTTCGATTCTAGAGTCTGCGGGGATCAAAACCGGACTGATCGGCACGATCGAATCGATTGTTGGTTCTGAGCGTATTCCTTCTGCAAATACGACACCGGAATCTTACCGGGTGCAGGAGCTTTTTGCAAAAATGGTAGATGCGGGACTCGATGCTGTTGTGATGGAAGTCTCTTCCCAGGCGCTGATGCTTCACCGCGTATCCGGATTTGTGTTTGATATCGGCGTGTTTACCAATCTTGAACCGGATCATATCGGAGAAAATGAGCACAAGGATTTTGCAGATTATATGCACTGCAAGAGTCTTTTGTTCCAGCAGTGCAGGCATGGAATTTTTAATGGGGACAGCGAGCATCTGCAGGGCATTTTACAGGGACATACCTGTACGGTTGAGACGTTTGGGTATGGAGCAGAAAATGATCTGATTGCGCAGAAGGTAGAGTTAAAAAAGGAGCATGGGGCACTTGGTGTAAAATATCATGTGGGAGGTTCCATGGATTTTGATGTGGAAGTCAATGTGCCGGGAAAATTTTCGGTGTATAATTCCCTGACCGCCATTGCAATCTGTCATCATTTTGGTGTCAGTGTTGAAGAAATCAAAAAGGCGATGCTTCATGTAAGTGTCAAGGGAAGAATTGAGATTGTACCGGTAACAAAGAGATATACGCTGATGATTGACTATGCACACAATGAGATGAGCTTAAAAAATCTTCTGGAAATGCTGCGCGGGTTTAAGCCGCGGCGTCTTATTGTACTGTTCGGGTGCGGCGGCAACCGGTCGAAGCTCAGGCGGTCGAAGATGGGAGAGACGGCGGGACATCTGGCGGATCTTACGATACTGACTTCCGACAACCCGCGCTGGGAAGACCCGGAGGAGATTCTGGACGACATTGAGGACGGGATCCGGGGAACTGGCGGACAGTATGTGCGCATTGCGGACCGGAGGGAAGCCGTGCGGTATGCCATGGCGCAAGCCATGGAGAATGACATGCTTGTGCTTGCGGGAAAAGGGCACGAGGCATATCAGGAGATTCGCGGCGTGCGCTATCCGCTCAGTGAATACGAGCTGGTGGAAGAAGCGAGACGAAGCCCTGACATGGGGGAGAATACAGACAGAAACGAGGTGGACAGATGGCGGAATATGCGAAGGTGATTGTGGATATTTCACAGGAAAAACTGGATAAGACATTTGAGTACCGCATTCCGCCGTATCTCACACAGCGGATCGCAGTCGGAATGCAGGTCTATATTCCGTTTGGCAGCCGCAGGATCACCGGCTATGTGGTCGAGCTTTCCGATGAGGCGGAGTATGACGAGGATAAGCTGAAAAATATTGCGGGGATCGTGACGGACAGTGTGCCGATCGAGTCCCATCTGATCGCGCTTGCGGGCTGGATGCGGGAACATTACGGCGGCACGATGAACCAGGCGTTAAAGATGGTACTTCCGATCAAGGAGAAGAAAAAAGCCGTGGAACATAAAAGGGTGCGGCTTGCGCTTCATCCGGTGGAGGCGAAGAACCAGCTGGGAGCGTATGAGAGACGCCACAGCACCGCCCGCGCCAAGCTGCTTCGTGCGCTGCTGGAAGAGGAGGAGCTGGACTGGGATCTTGTCACACACAAGCTTGGGGTGTCGGGAAGCGTGATCCGGGCGATGGAGGAATCCGGCGTCGTCAAAGTAATCCGGGAAACGCAGTACCGCAATCCGGTGTCCCACCTGACCAGCAGAGGATATGGGCTCACTTTAAACGATGAGCAGCAGGAAGCGGTGGATGCGGTCTGGTCGGATTACGAGAAGGGAATCCGGTCGACCTATCTGATAAAGGGTGTGACGGGCAGCGGCAAGACCGAAGTCTATATGGAACTGATCGCGAAGATGCAGAAGGCGGGGCGGCAGGCCATCGTCCTGATTCCGGAGATCGCACTGACCTACCAGACGGTGCTGCGGTTCTATAACCGGTTTGGCGACCGGGTATCCATACTGAATTCCAGAATGTCACCGGGGGAGCGTTACGATCAGTTCCTTAGGGCAAAAAACGGAGAGATCGACGTGATGATCGGTCCGAGGTCAGCACTGTTTACACCGTTTGCCAATCTGGGGCTTATCATCATTGACGAGGAGCATGAGACTTCCTATAAGAGTGAGACGGTTCCACGCTATCATGCCAGGGAGACCGCCATTGCGCGGGCAGCCATGCTGGACGCGAGCGTTGTGCTGGGATCGGCAACGCCGTCGGTGGACAGCTATTACCGGGCGAAGCGCGGGGAATACCGGCTGCTTATGCTCACAAAGCGCGTGAAGGAAAGACCGCTTCCGGCATGCGGGGTGGTGGATCTGCGGCAGGAATTAAGAGAGGGCAACCGCTCCATCCTAAGCCGCAGGTTAGACGGGCTGATGGAGCAGCGCCTGCGGGCGGGAGAACAGACCATGCTCTTTATCAACCGCAGAGGCGTGGCGGGCTTTGTCTCTTGCAGAGCCTGCGGACATGTGATAAAATGTCCGCATTGCGATGTATCGCTGAGCCAGCATGCGAACGGGCGGATGGTCTGCCATTACTGTGGGTACACGGAGCCGGTGCCGGTACAATGTCCGGCGTGCGGATCGAAGTACATCAGCGGGTTTAAGGCTGGAACCGAGAAGATCGAGATGGTTGTCAGAAAACGATTTCCGGAAGCGCGCGTGCTGCGCATGGATATGGATACCACGCGGGGCAAGGAAGACTACGAGCAGATTTTATCGGCATTTGCCAATCACGAGGCGGATATCCTGATCGGTACGCAGATGATCGTAAAGGGGCATGATTTCCCGGATGTGACGCTGGTTGGCGTTCTTGCAGCAGATCTCTCGCTGCATGTCGGGGACTACCGCGCGGCGGAGCGGACATTCCAGCTTCTGACACAGGCGGCAGGAAGAGCCGGCCGCGGGAATAAGCCGGGCGAGGTCGTCATCCAGACGTATGACCCGGAGCATTACAGCATAGAGACGGCGAAGGCACAGGACTACGATGCGTTTTACGAGCAGGAGATTGCGTACCGCAAGATCATGCTTTACCCGCCGGTCTGGAACATGCTGGTGATCTTGTGCGCCTCTAAGAGCGAGGAGGCGGCGGATGCCATGGCGGCAGAGCTTGTGGCGGCAGCGGATGCGTATACAGGGAAGAATATGAAAGAGAAGGTCTATCTCGTGGGACCCGTCGACGCGGCGATCGCAAAAGTGAATGATATTTATAAAAAAATAATTTATCTCAAGGCAGAAAATTATGACACGCTGGTAAAGATAAAAAATAGGACAGAAGTGTATGCCAGAGAGAGCCGGTACTATAAGAATGTGACCGTGATGTTTGATTTCAATCCGGTGAACGGCTTTTAGGCAGAATGGAGGAAAGATGGCACTTAGGACAATCAGAATACAGGGAGATCCTGTATTGACCAAAAAATGCAGAGAGATTACAGAGATTACACCGAAGATCAGAGAACTGGCAGAAGATATGCTTGATACGATGTACGAGGCGAACGGCGTGGGACTTGCAGGCCCGCAGGTCGGCGTGTTAAAGCGCATCGTCGTCATCGACATCGGCGAGGGACCGGTTGTGATGATCAACCCGGTGATCTTAGAGACTTCCGGCGAGCAGACCGGCGACGAGGGCTGTCTGAGCCTTCCGGGCAAGGCAGGCACCGTGACCAGACCGAACTACGTGAAAGCGCGGGCGTTTGATCTGGATATGGAAGAGTATGAGATTGAGGGGACAGAGCTGATGGCGCGTGCCATCTGTCATGAGCTGGATCATCTGGACGGACACATGTACACCGAGAAGGTGGAAGGTCCGCTTCACGAAGTCACCTATGAGAGTGATGAGGAAGAATAAAGCAGGGATGATCTGTGAAAATGGAGGTCAGTGATGAGAGTCATATTCATGGGAACACCGGATTTCGCGGTGGGAACGTTGGAAGAAATCATAAAAGCGGGACATGAGGTGGTGCTGGTTGTCTCCCAGCCGGATAAGGCAGTGGGAAGAAGCAAGGCGCTCCGCTATACACCGGTCAAGGCATGTGCGCTCGAGCACGGCATTGAAGTATATCAGCCGCAGAAAGTCAGAGACAGCGAGTGTATCGAGCGTCTGCGGACATATCATCCGGATATCATAATTGTGGAGGCTTTTGGGCAGATTATACCGAGAGCGATTCTGGATATGCCGCGCTACGGGTGTGTGAATGTGCACGCGTCGCTGCTTCCGAAGTACCGCGGTGCCGCACCGATTCAGTGGGCGGTCATAAACGGCGACGCCGTCACCGGCGTGACGACGATGCGCATGGACGAGGGACTTGATACCGGAGATATGATCTTAAAGGAAGAAGTGAAGATCCGTGCGGATGAGACGGGCGGCAGTCTGTTCGACCGGCTGTCCGAGGTCGGCGCGAAGCTGTGCGTGCGCACGATGGAGGCGATCGATGCGGGAACGGCAACCTACACGCCGCAGGACAACTCCCAGGCAACGCATACCGCCAAGATTTACAAAGAAATGGGAAGCATTGACTGGAAACAGGGCGCAAAAGAGATTGAGTGCCTGATCCGCGGACTGGATCCGTGGCCGAGTGCCTATACCAGACTGGGCGATAAGATGTTAAAGATCTGGAAGGCGCAGGTCGTTTCTGAGGAGTCCGGGGCGGAGCCGGGCTGCATTGTGAAAGTGGAAAAAGATCATATTCTGGTGCAGACCGGAAAGGGAATGCTTGCCATCAGTGAACTTCAGCTTGAGGGCAAGAAGCGTATGCCGGTGGAGGCATTTCTGAACGGATATGAGATCGAAGAGGGCACATATTTTAAGAAAGGGTGATTACTATGCCATATTCATACTATTACTGGGGATTTGATCCGACGTATATACTCGTGCTCATCGGAGCAGTCATCTGTCTGGTTGCATCTGCGAGGGTGAAGTCGACATACAACAAGTATGCTTCCTACCGCAGCATGTCCGGCATGACCGGAGCACAGGCGGCAGAACGGATTCTGCACTCGGCAGGAATCTACGACGTGTCGGTGCAGCATGTATCGGGCAATCTGACCGATCACTACAATCCGTCGAACAAGACGCTGAATCTGTCGGATTCTGTGTATGGAAGCACGTCGGTGGCGGCTGTCGGTGTGGCGGCGCATGAGTGCGGACATGCTATTCAGCACCAGCAGGGATATGTGCCGCTCACGCTCCGCTCGGCGATCGTGCCGGTGGCAAATCTCGGTTCTACGCTGGCATGGCCGTTAATTTTAATCGGATTATTTTTTACCAGCAATACAGGGACATTTTTAATCGACCTTGGAATTCTTTGCTTTTCGTTCGCTGTCCTGTTTCAGCTTGTGACGCTTCCGGTGGAGTTCAATGCATCGCACCGCGCGCTGCGCATTTTAGGAGAGCAGGGAATCTTAAGCGACAGTGAGCTGCCTTATACGCGAAAAGTGTTGAAGGCGGCGGCACTTACCTATGTGGCGAGTGCGGCGGCATCGATTCTGCAGCTGCTTCGTCTGGTGTTATTATTTGGAGGAAGAAGACGTGACGACTGATTCCGTGAATACGCGGGAACTGATTCTTGAGATCCTTTTAGAAGTGACGGAGAGGGGACAGTACAGCCATCTGGTGATCCGCTCGGTGCTGGAGAAGTACCAGTATCTGGACAAAAGAGAGCGTGCCTTTTTAACGAGAGTGGCGGAGGGCACCATTCAGCGCCAGATCGAGCTGGACTATATTCTGGATCAGTTTTCAAAAGTAAAGGTCAGAAAAATGAAGCCGGTGATCCGCGCCATTCTTAGGATGGGCGTATACCAGCTGAAATATATGGACAGTGTACCGGCATCCGCCGCCTGCAACGAGGCGGTAAAGCTTGCGAAGAAAAAGGGCTTCGGACAGCTGTCCGGTTTCGTGAACGGGGTACTGCGCGGTGTTTCGCGCGGCCTGGATCAGCTTACATATCCAAAGGAGAGCGTCGATGCCGTAAAAGCCTGGTCGGTGTGCTACTCGATGCCGGAATGGATCGTTGCGCAGTGGATCGGCGATTATGGAAAGGAACGCACAAAAGAGATTCTTGCAGCGTCCCTTTTGGAAGCACCGATCACCGTCCGTGCGAATCTGGAACGGATCACGTCGGAGGCGCTCGCAGAGCGTTTTAAGGAGGAGGGCGTTACCGCGGTTCCGCTGGATACGGAAAAATATCCCGGACTTTCGTATGCATATACGATCTTTGGGTTTGATCATTTAAACGGTCTTTCAAGCTTTAAGGAAGGACTGTTCTATGTGCAGGACATCAGCTCCATGATGGTGGCGGAATATGCGGCGCCAAAGGAGGGCGACCACTGCATTGACGTTTGTGCGGCGCCGGGCGGCAAGAGCATTCATCTTGCGGAAAAGTTAAGGGGTACCGGTCATGTGGAGGCGCGGGACGTCAGCGAACAGAAAGTGGCGCTGATTGATGAGAATATAAAAAGATGCCGGCTTACGAATATCACGGCGAAGTGTCAGGATGCGACTGTTTTGGACGAGGCATCGGTTCGCACGGCGGATGTGCTGATTGCGGATCTTCCCTGCTCGGGACTCGGGGTGCTGCGCAGAAAGACCGATATCAAGTACCGCATGAACCCGGAAGGGGAGGAATCGCTTGTGGCGCTGCAGAGGCAGATACTGTCTGTGGTGTGTGAATATGTGAAGCCGGGCGGGACACTGATTTATTCCACCTGTACGATTCACACGGCGGAGAACGAGGGGAATGCCAGATGGTTTGAGCAGACGCACCCGGAGTTCGCCCTCGATACGATGCGGCAGATGTTCCCGGAAGAACATCTCGGGGACGGATTTTTTATAGCAAAATTTAAGCGAAAGCAGGACAACGGATAAGGAATGGAAAAGACAGACATTAAATCGTTGAATCTGGAAGAACTGACCGCATTTGTCGAGTCGCTCGGAGAAAAAAAGTTCCGGGCAAAACAGATTTACGAGTGGATGCACAGAAAGCATGTGGCATCCTTTTCGGAGATGACCAATATTTCTGCGGCTCTCATTGAAAAATTGAATCAGAACTGTACGCTGACCAGCTTAAAAAAGGCGGATGTGCAGATCTCGAAGATTGACGGTACCAGAAAGTACCTGTTTCTTCTGGACGACGGCAATGTCATCGAGAGTGTCTTAATGCGTTATAAGCACGGGAACTCCGTCTGTATTTCCTCGCAGGTCGGCTGCCGGATGGGCTGCCGTTTCTGCGCCTCCACGCTGGATGGCCTGGTGCGCGGTCTGCGGCCGTCCGAGATGCTCGATCAGATCTATCAGATCGGAACGGACATCGGCGAGCGGATCTCCAATGTTGTGGTGATGGGAACCGGCGAGCCTTTGGATAATTATGACAACCTGTTAAAATTCATCGAACTGCTGAGCGATGAAAACGGACTCAATATCAGCCAGCGGAACCTGACGGTCTCCACCTGCGGGATCGTTCCGCGCATGCGGGAGCTTGCGGATAAAAAGCTGCAGATCACGCTGGCGCTTTCGCTTCATGCATCCAACCAGGAAAAGCGCCTGCAGCTGATGCCTGTGGCGAACAAATATGACATTAAGGAAGCGGTCGATGCCTGCCGTTACTATTTTGAACAGACCGGCCGGCGCATCACGTTTGAGTACAGTCTGGTGGCGGGTGTAAATGACACGGCTGAGGATGCCGCAGAACTGGCAGAGCTTGTGCGCGGGATCAACTGCCATATCAATCTGATTCCGGTCAATCCGATCAAGGAACGCAGCTATAGACAGCCGGATGACGGTGCAGTGCATGCATTCCAGAAAAAGCTGGAGAGAAACGGGCTCACTGTGACCGTGCGCCGGGAGATGGGCAGGGATATTGACGGTGCATGCGGGCAGCTGAGACGCAAGCATATGCACAAAGAGCAGGAAATGGAGCATACCGGGCAGGAGACGGGGCATGTCGGGCAGGAGCAGTAAGTCTTGCCCTTTTTCGCGTTGTATGCTAACATTGGTAATTGGATAAATGGCAGGCAGGTACTGCTATTCTAATAATGGAGGAATAGAATGAAGACGTTTTCCATGACGCATGTGGGACAGCGGCGTGAGACGAACCAGGATTATATGTACACATCAGAGACCTCCGTGGGCAGGCTTCCGGATTTATTTCTGGTAGCAGACGGTATGGGAGGCCATGCGGCTGGAGATTATGCTTCGCGCTTCACAGTTGAAAAGATTGTGGAATACGTAACAGAATCCGAGGAGAGCGAGCCGGTGACCGTGCTCGGTGAGGCAGTCAGATATGCAAATGAACATTTGCTTGCGGAGGCGAACGCGGATGCGAGCAAAGCGGGCATGGGCACGACGATTGTTGCGGCAGTCGTGGTTGGCGATAAGCTCTACACGGCGAATGTCGGCGACAGCCGGTTGTATGTGATCAACCAGGAACGTATCACACAGATTACAAGAGATCACTCTCTGGTAGAAGAGATGGTTCGACTGGGAGAGATGGACAAAGAGGATGCAAAAGTGCACCCGGATAAAAATATTATTACGAGAGCGATCGGCGTGCTTCCGGAGGTGTCGGCGGATTTCTTCGAGACGGTGCTTGTGCCGGGAGATACGGTTCTGTTGTGTTCGGACGGTCTGACCAATATGGTCGATGATACGGATATCAAGCGGATCGTGCTGGGACAGCGTGATATTGTGGAGAAAACACAACGGCTGATCGACGCCGCGAACGAGAATGGCGGTAAGGATAATATAACGGTGGTTTTGATTGAGCCGTTTTCAGATGAGACTAGATAGAGGATGGAATTCTTTGTAAATCAGGTTGGAGGTTTAATATGTTAACAGAGGGAATGTATATAGCGGACCGTTATGAAATCATAGGGAAAATTGGTGCCGGCGGAATGTCTGACGTATATAAGGCAAAAGATCTGACGCTCGGACGTTTTGTGGCAATCAAGGTTTTAAAGCCGGAGTTTTCGGAGGATTTGAATTTTGTGACAAAGTTCCGCACTGAGGCACAGTCTGCTGCGGGATTAGAGCATCCGAACATCGTAAATATCTACGATGTCGGAAGCGAAAAAGGAATGCATTATATCGTGATGGAGTATGTGGAAGGCATCACGTTAAAGACATATATTGAGAAAAAAGGCCAGCTTACCTTTAAGGAGGCAGTCAGCATTGCCATCCAGGTGGGAAGAGGCATTGAGGCGGCGCACAGCAAGGGTATCATCCACCGGGACATTAAGCCGCAGAATATTATTATTTCCACAGAGGGAAAAGTAAAAGTAACAGATTTCGGTATCGCGCGCGCAGCAAGCAGCAACACGATCAGTTCCGATGTGATGGGCTCCGTGCACTATTCTTCCCCGGAGCAGGCGCGCAACGGATTTGTGGACGGCAAGAGCGACATCTATTCCCTCGGTATTGTGATGTATGAGATGGTGACGGGACGTGTGCCGTTTGACGGGGATACGACCGTGGCGGTTGCCATCCAGCATCTGCAGGAGGAGATCGTTCCGCCGAGTGCCTACGCGCCGAATCTTCCGATCAGTATGGAGAAGATCATTTTAAAATGTACGCAGAAGAATCCGGACCGCCGTTATGAGTCCATGACGGCACTTTTGACGGATCTGCGCAAGGCGCTTGTCAGCCCGAATGAGGATTTTGTCGTGATGGTTCCTGCAACCAACCAGGACAAGACGCGCATTATCGGAGAGGACGACTTAAAGCAGATCAAGGAGGAGGCAGACAGTCTCTATCTTAAGGCGGATCAGGCGGTGCATGCGAGAGCGGAGGAGATGAAACGCTACGATGAGGATGAGGACGACGCAGAAGATGAGGACGATGATGAGCTGGAAGATGAGGATGACGGCGATCTGAATCCGAAGATGGAGAAGGCAATCACGATCATGGGAATTGTTGCAGCAGTCGTGATTGTGATTATCATTATCGTGATTGTTGCAAATCTGTTCGGCGGAATCAAGTCCAAAAAGCAGTCTGACACCGAGACGTCGCGCACAGAGACCACGCAGACCGAGAGCCAGAACGAGGATAAGGTTACCGTTCCAGATTTTCGAGGCATGACTTATGCGGATGCGCAGACCGAGGCGGAGAAGAAGGGATTAAAGCTGGAGAACAAGGGGGAGGTATCCTCTGACGACTATGATGAGGGAGAGATTGCCAATCAGGACCCGGAGATCGGCAAGGAAGTCGAAGAGGGCACGACGATCGGCGTCGTGATCAGCAACGGCAAGGGCAGTGTGGAAGTGCCGAGTGTGACCGGAGACTCTGAGGATGATGCAGTGTCTGCATTGGAAAAGGAAGGTTTCAAGCCGAACAAGACATACGCTTACGATGACAGTGTGGAGGAGGGAAAAGTCATTTCCCAGACACCGTCCGCAGGTGATAAGGCAAAAACAGGTGATACGATCACGATCGTCATCAGCCAGGGCGCAGAGGCAGTGACCGTTCCGGATGTGAAGACGACCTACAAGTCCGAGGAGCAGGCGAGAGATCTGCTGTCGGATTTTAATGTGACGGTCAAGACGGCGTACAGTGATAGTTACCCGGAAGGCATTGTCATGGATCAGAGTATTGATCCGGGCAAGCAGGTGGAAAAAGGCAGCGACATCACGATCACGGTAAGCATGGGACCGTCACCGTCCCAGAGTGTGACAGCAACGACCTACAGCTTCAAGGCGACGATCAACCTGCCGGGCGATACGTCCAACGTATCCGGCGCAACAATCACGCTGTATGATACTTCCGGCAATGTGCTGGGACAGTGGAATAAGGCGATCACAGATGATTTTTCCATCAGCAAGACGGGACTGCTTGCAAAAGAGGGCTATCTGGTGATCTCATGGCTGGATTTAAATGGCAACAAGATCAACGATCAGACCACGAGCACCTACCAGTTTACACCGGAATCATAATGGATAAGAATATGCAGGGAAAGATTGTAAAAGGAATTTCCGGATTCTACTACGTTCACGTAGCGGGATCCGGAATTTATGAATGTAAGGCAAAAGGAATTTTCCGCAACCAGAAGATTAAGCCGCTGGTGGGCGATAACGTGACGATTGCCGTGCTGGATGAGGAGCAGATGCTTGGAAATATTGAGGAGATTCTTCCGAGAGAAAATGCCTTGATCCGTCCGGCGGTTGCCAACATCGATCAGGCGCTTGTGATTTTTGCGGCGGCAAAGCCGAAGCCGAATTTTAATCTGCTGGATCGTTTTCTGATTATGATGGAATATCAGAAAGTGCCGGTTACGATCTGTTTTAACAAGTGTGACCTTCTGACCGGGGAGGAGCTGCACGCGTTTTCGGATGTCTACGAACAGTGTGGCTATCCGGTGGTGTACACCTCGGCGAGAGAGCAGCGGGGAACCGATGTGCTGCTTGAGCGGCTGGAAGGAAAGGTGACGTCGGTGGCAGGACCCTCGGGTGTGGGCAAGTCATCGCTCATCAACTGTCTGCAGCCGGAGCGCCAGATGGAGACCGGGGCAATCAGCAGAAAGATTGAGCGAGGCCGCCATACGACCCGCCACTCGGAAATTATTCCGATCAAAGAGAAGACTTACATTATGGATACACCGGGATTTTCCACGCTGGATATTCCGGGGCTGGAAAAGGAAGATCTGTGGTGGTATTATCCGGAATTTGAAGAGTATGAGCCAAACTGCCGTTTTAAGGGCTGCAGTCATATCGGAGAGCCGGACTGCGGGGTAAAAGAGGCGGTGGAAGCCGGGAAAATCAGCCGGCTCCGTTATGAGAATTACAGGCAGTTATATCAGGAATTAAAAGAACAGAAGAAATATTAAAAAGAGGGGGGTAAGAGAGATGAATTGTTTGTCGCCATCCATATTATCCGCAGATTTTTCAAGACTGGGAGAGCAGATCCGTGAACTGGACGAGGCAGGGGCACAGTATGTACATATTGATGTCATGGACGGAATGTTTGTGCCAAGTATTTCCTTCGGGCTTCCGGTAATCCGCTCCATCCGTCCCTGTACGGACCGGATCTTCGACGTGCATCTGATGATTGAGGAGCCGGGGCGCTATATTGAGGATTTTGTCGGAGCCGGAGCCGATCTGATTACCGTGCACGCAGAGAGCTGCAAGCATCTGGACCGCACGATTTCTTCCATCAAAGAGCGTGGGATTCTTGCGGGGGTTGCGTTAAATCCTGCTACGCCGCTGCAGATGGTGGAGTATGTGCTTGAAAAAGTGGATATGGTGCTGATTATGACGGTGAACCCTGGATTCGGCGGGCAGAAATTTATCCCGTATACCTTGCAGAAGGTTCGTGATCTTAAGAAAATGATTGATGCGCGCGGGTTGAAAACAGACATTGAGGTGGACGGCGGGGTCAATCTCTCTAATGTGGAGGAGACTATGAGTGCCGGCGCCAACATCATCGTGGCGGGAAGCGCTGTTTTTAACGGAGATGTCGCTGAAAATACCCAGATGTTTCTGGATATTTTAAATTCTTAAGGAACGGCGGGAGAAAAGCGGGGGAGCGTATGAAACATTTTGTAATAATTTCAGGCGGAATGATCGACGATTCTTTTGCGGACAGATGGTTTGAGGAAGAGAAGCCGGATGCCGTTATCGCTGCGGATGCCGGAATGGAATATCTGTACCGCAGCCACCGGGTGCCGGATGTGATTGTCGGGGATTTCGATTCCGTGGGAACGGAGGCTCTTGCTTATTTTAAGACATTGCCCGGTGTGGCGATCCAGAAGCTGATTCCGGAGAAGGACGACACGGATACCGAGTCTGCAATCCGGCTTGCGATCCGGCGCGGAGCAGAGTGCATCACGCTTTTGGGAGCGACAGGGACACGGCTGGATCATGTGCTGGGGAATATCGAACTGCTTGGAATTGGGCTAAAGGCGGGGATTCCCATCCAGATCTGCGATGCCCATAACCGCATCCGTATGATTGATCGTGGAATGACGCTTGCGAGAAAGGAACAGTTTGGAACGTATGTGTCGCTCATTCCC
>OMGH01001082.1_pt1 | contig 18428 bp, 16 predicted proteins | sample 1645841 | NCBI WGS metagenome assembly OMGH01 (sample SAMN00849584, study PRJEB25192) | human gut metagenome
TCGGACGAGCTGTTCGGCTACAAATACACCGACTACGCTCCCACCGCCGACGCCTTCCAGCAGGAGAGCCAGAAGCGCATCCGGGAGCTGTACATGTACGACGTGCTCCGCGCCGACCGCTGCATCTCGGCCAACAGCATCGAAGCCCGTGTGCCCTTCGGCGATCTGGACTTTGTGCGCTACATTATGGCCATCGACCCGGAAATGAAGCTGAACCGTTACAACAAGGGCAAGTACCTGCTGCGCAAGGCCTTTGAGGGCGACTGGCTGCCGCCGGAGATCCTGTGGCGTGAGAAGGCTGCCTTCTCGGATGCCGTGGGCCACAGCATGGTGGACGACATCAAGGAGTACACCAACAGCCTGTACACCGACGAAGAGTTCCAGCTGCGCCGGGCCAACTACTCGGCCCACTGCATGCCCTTTACCAAGGAGAGCCTGTTCTACCGGGAGATCTTCGAGAAGTATTACCACGACCAGAGCCGTACCATCGTGGATTTCTGGATGCCCAACAAGGCATGGCCGGGCTGCAACGTCAACGACCCTTCCGCCCGCGTGCTGGCAAACTACGGTGCCTCCGGTGTGTGATCCGTTTTCTTCACAGCAACAAAAAAGCCATGGCAGCTGCCATGGCTTTTTTGTTGTATTCACATCCGGATCTTCTGCGCTGCCCTTGCGATAGAGGCAAGCAGGGCCACCAGACGGGTCTCGTCCATCTGGCCGCAGTAGGTGGTAAAGGTGTAGTAGCACCCCTGCACGCAGAAGGAAAGCACCACCTTGCGCACTACGTCCGTTTCAAAGGTGGGGTCGGTCTGGGCGATGCACTGGCACATGGCCTGTTCCACCCGGTTGATGAACAGCCCCTGCCGGGAGCCGGAGAACAGCACGCTGATCTCGGCCTGATGCGCGGTGAAGGCGCGGAACATCTCCCGCGCAAGCCACTCGGTGCGCTCGCTCACATCGCTGGCGGTCAGGCGGGGCAGGCTTTCCACCACCGCGTGCACCATCTCGTCCTCCATGGCGTTGGCCAGCGCATAGATATCCTGATAATGGGCGTAGAATGTGGATTTATTGATGCAGGCGCGGTCGCACAGCTCCTTGACACGGATCTTTTCCACCGGCTTTTCGCGGCGCAGCTCCATAAAGGCCTGCTTGATGGCGCGCTCGGTCTTTTCAATGCGGATATCCAGAAAACCCACCTCTTTTGCATTTTTGTTGATTTTCCAACATTTTTCCGGTTTTGCGGATAGACAAGCCCCGCTGCCCTTTTTATACTGGGTATAAGCGGAGCGGCGTTACTCCTTGCAGTACAAAAGCCCCTGCTGCTCCAAAGCCGTGCGGATGCGGGCAAAGGTGTCCTTGTCCGGGCAGCGCAGGGTGTGCAGGTGCACACCGCCGGTCATGCGGCTCAAAAGGCTCTCGGGTGCATCGGCTGCCTGACGGATAAAGTTGTCCACATCGTACCGGTTGCACAGGTTCAGGGTGGCACGGATCTCGCCGTAAAGGCTGTTTTCCACCGCCACATCCACCACCGTGCCGCCCTGATCCACCACGGTGTACAACTCCCGGCGCATCTCCTCCTGCGTGCGGTGCACACAGGCCAGAATGCCGGTATAGCCCTTTTCCGCCGGGTGCAGCTGGTAGCCCCGGGGGGTGGCATCGATCTGCGCCCCACCGGCGCGCAGCAGCGCCACATCCCCTACCACGATCTGCCGCGACACCCCCAGCTCGGCCGCCAGCGTGCTGGCGCTTAAAGGGGCACCGGCGCTGTTCAGCCGGGTCAGGATGCGTTCTCTGCGCTGTGCTGCATTCATAGGGGGTCAGGCTTCCTTTCCGTAAAACGACTTTTCTCTCCTTATTGTAGCAAAACGCGGCAAAATGTGCAAGGTTATTCCAATCTCAGCTTTCTGAACAAAGGCTTCCCCCGGAAGGGGGAAACCTATCTCCAAAGGGTAAAGGCTTTTGCGCCGGTCACGCCGCAGGCGTTGCTTTATTCTACCCGCAGCAGGGTGGCGTAATTGGAGGGCAGCTGCACCTTCATGCGGTTCCACTCGGTGGAGACCAGCACCTCCTGTGCGCCCACGGTGTCCGCCAGCAGGTCGGTGACCTTGGCGGTTTCCACCGGCAGCTGGAACTCCAGCTGTGCGGGGGTATCGCCGTTGTTCAGCACCGCTACCACGGCCTTGCCGTCCAGCACCCGGGCAAAGGCGTAGCACTGGGTGGTGAGCTGCAATTCCTTTACCTCGCCGTAGGTCATTTCCGGCAATTCAGCCTTGCATTTCCCCAGCGCTTTGTATACACTGGTAACAGGATTTGTACGTTCTGCATCAGCGTAGTCACTGAGCTCCAGACAGGGGCGCAGCGGCCAGTCGCTGCCCCACTCCTTTTTGCCCTCGATGCCGAACTCCGAGCCGTAGTAGATGGACGGGATGCCCCACAGGCTGTACACCAGAATGGCGATGTGCCGGATGTGCTGTCCTTTGTGGGCTACGCGGTAATCTGCGGTATGGCGCTGTGGATGTTCTTCTATAATCGTAAGGCAGACGGCACCGCCCCTGCCAAAAAGGTGTAAAGGCAAAAAACTTGCTTTTTTTCACCAATTATGGTATAGTACGGATTGTACAGAATTTTATGGCAAGAGCCGTATCTTTCAACAGGGGGGATAACTATGAAGTGTCCATTTTGCGGTTATGCAGAGAGCAAAGTGATTGACTCGCGTCCTACCGACGAGAATGAGCGCATTCGCCGTCGTCGGGAGTGTATGCAGTGCGGCAAGCGCTTTACCACTTATGAGATCATTGAGGATGTGCCCATTATTGTGGTGAAGAAGGACAAAAGCCGTGAGGTCTTTGACCGCAACAAGATTCTGAAAGGTATGCTCCGCGCCTGCGAAAAGCGACCGGTGACCGTAGAGGCTCTGGAGACTGCGATTTCTGAGATCGAGACCACTCTGCAAAGCGCCTTGGATCGTGAGGTCACCAGCGTGCGCATCGGCGAGCTGATTATGGAAAAGCTGCGGGAAATCGACGAGGTGGCTTATGTGCGCTTTGCTTCTGTTTACAAGGAGTTTGACAGCGCCAGTGCCTTTGTGGACGAAATTTCCAAATTGCAATAAACCTGTTTCGCGCCCGGCATTTGTCGGGTGCTTTTTTCTTTTTTATCTCGGGTATTGAAAACCTACTAAATATATGGTATTATAGGTTAAAGAAAGGACGTGACGGTATGAAAATCTCTACCAAAGGACGCTACGCACTGCGTATGATGCTGGATTTGGCCGAGCACAGGGAACAGGGCTTTGTGTCGCTGAAGGAGATCGCCGCCCGTCAGGATATATCCAAGAAGTATTTGGAGCAGATCGTGGCGGTGCTGAACCGCCCGGATTTCTTAAAGACCAACCGGGGCTACCAGGGGGGCTATCGTCTGGCCAAGACCCCGGACCAGTATACGGTTGGCGATATTCTTCGTTTGACCGAGGGCGGCTTGGCGCCGGTGGCCTGCCTGGAGGAGGAGCCGAACACCTGCCCCCGCGCCGCTTCCTGCGCTACGCTGCCGGTGTGGGCCGGGCTGTACAAAGCCATCAATACCTACCTGGACAGCATTACCCTGCAAGACCTGTTGGAACAGGAACACAAAAATGACGATTACTCCTATGTGATCTAAACGCAGACCGCCTTGTTGATACAGGGCGGTATTTTTTTGTTCAAAGAGGGTTGACAAATACCCATAGGGGGTATATAGTAAAAATACCCCATGGGGGTATAGGAAGGAAGTGCTGTTGTGGCAGATAAAGACGAAATGCAGCCGGTTTGTGCTTGCTGTGCTAAGAAGAAAGTGCGCCAGCCGGAGGAGTACCGGCGACTGATCCATCGACTGAACCGCATTGAGGGCCAAATTCGCGGGATCAAGGGTATGATTGAGAAGGACGCCTACTGCACGGATATTTTGGCCCAGTCCGCAGCGGCCGGTGCGGCACTGAATGCCTTTAACCGAGAACTGCTGTCCACGCATATTCGCACCTGTGTTGCGGAGGATATTAAGGCCGGCAAGGATGAAACGCTGGACGATTTGCTGGCCACATTGCAAAAATTGATGAGATAGCGGCGCATATTGGCGCCGGGAGGTGAGAGTTTGGAACAATATAATGTGACGGGGATGAGCTGCGCTGCGTGCAGTGCCCGGGTGGAAAAAGCGGTGCGCGCCGTGCCCGGGGTGGAAAGCTGCTCCGTCAGTCTGCTTACCAATTCAATGGGCGTTACCGGTACGGCCGCCCCGGAACAGATCATCGCCGCTGTGGAAAAGGCCGGTTACGGCGCCGGCTTAAAACAAAAGTGCGGCGCTGCTCCGCAGCCGGCGGCAGACCCGCTGAAAGATACAGAGACGCCAAAGTTGTTGCGGCGGCTGATCAGTTCCGTGGTGTTTTTGCTGATTTTAATGTACTTCTCCATGGGACATATGATGTGGAACTGGCCGCTACCGTCGGCCTTAGAGGGTAACCACATTGCCATGGGGCTGCTCCAAATGCTGCTGACCATTATTATTATGATTATCAACGGCCGCTTTTTTGTCAGCGGCTTTAAGAGCCTGTGGCACCGGGCGCCCAATATGGACACCCTGGTGGCGCTGGGCGCGGCTGCGGCTTTTGGGTACAGCACTTACGCGCTGTTTGCCATGACCGGCGCCCAGGTGGCAGGCGATGCAGACGGCGTGATGCACTATATGCACGAATTTTACTTTGAGTCCGCCGCTATGATTTTAACGCTGATTACCGTGGGCAAAACCCTGGAGGCCCGCTCCAAAGGCAAGACCACAGACGCGCTGAAGCGCTTGATGCAGCTGGCACCCAAGGCGGCGGTGTTGTTGGAGAACGGGAAAGAGCGTACAGTACCCATTGAGCAGGTGATGTGCGGTATGGAGTTTGCCGTGCGACCGGGGGAGCATGTGCCGGTAGACGGCGTAATTCTGGAGGGCAGCAGTGCGCTGGACGAAAGCGCTCTCACCGGTGAGAGCGTGCCGGTGGACAAGACCGTGGGTGATCCGGTGTCTGCCGCCACGGTGAACACCTCCGGCTACTTACGGTGCCGTGCCACCCGGGTGGGGGAGGACACCACTCTGTCCCAAATCATTCAAATGGTCAGCGACGCTGCCGCCACCAAGGCGCCCATTGCCAAGATCGCCGATCGGGTGTCCGGCGTGTTTGTGCCGGTGGTGATGGCCATCGCCCTGGTGACCACCGTGGTGTGGTTGTTTACCGGTCAGAGCTTTGGCTATGCATTGGCCCGGGGGATCTCCGTGCTGGTGATCAGCTGTCCTTGCGCATTGGGACTGGCCACGCCGGTAGCCATTATGGTGGGCAACGGGCTGGGTGCCAAAAACGGCATTCTTTTTAAGGCCGCTGTGTCTTTGGAGGAGACCGGCAAGGCGCAGATCGTGGTGCTGGACAAAACCGGTACCATTACCGAGGGCGCGCCTAAGGTGACGGACTTGGTACCTGCCCTCGGAGTGGAAGCAAGCCGCCTGGCAGCGCTGGCCTGCGCGTTGGAACAAAAGAGTGAGCACCCGTTGGCAAAAGCGGTGACCGCATACGGCGCGGAAAGGCAAATCAGCCCGGAGCAGGTGACGGACTTTCAGGCGCTGCCGGGCAATGGATTGCAGGCGACGCTGAACGGCAAACTGCTGCTGGGCGGCAGTCTCAGCTATATGCGTAGTCAGGTGTCGGTGCCGAAAAATATGGAACAGCAAGCGGCAGCGCTGGCGGAGCAGGGCAAAACGCCCCTGCTTTTTGCCTATGACGGCGCACTGCTGGGTATGATCGCCGTGGCTGATGTGATCAAGCCGGACAGCCCGGAAGCTATCGCGGCACTGCAAAAGATGGGTATTCGTGTAGTGATGCTCACCGGCGACAATCCTCGAACCGCTGCGGCTATCGGTCGGCAGGCGGGAGTTGATCGGGTGATTGCCGGCGTGCTGCCCCAGGGCAAGGAGCAGGTGGTGCGCGACCTGATGAGGCAAGGCAAGGTCATCATGGTGGGCGACGGTATTAACGACGCGCCGGCCCTGACCCGGGCGGATATCGGTATGGCCATCGGCGCCGGTACGGATGTGGCTATCGATGCGGCGGATGTGGTGCTGATGCACAGCCGCCTGAGCGATGTGACCGCTGCCATTCGCCTAAGCCGTGCCACACTGACCAATATTCACGAGAACCTGTTTTGGGCGTTCTTCTATAATGTGATCGGTATTCCTTTGGCGGCAGGGGTATGGATCCCCATTTTCGGCTGGACCCTGAACCCTATGTTCGGCGCGGCGGCTATGAGCCTGTCCAGCTTCTGCGTGGTGGCCAACGCCCTGCGACTGAACCTCTTTAAGTTATATTCCCCCAAGCGGGATAAGAAAATCAAACACCCGGTGGTGCTGGCAGCACTGCCTATGGAAAAGGAGAATTCTGCAATGACAAAAGTAATGAAAGTGGAGGGTATGATGTGCCCCCATTGTGAGATGACGGTAAAGAAAGCGCTGGAGGCTCTGCCCCAGGTGGACAGCGCCGTTGCCAGCCACACGGACGGCACCGCCACGGTGACCTTAAACGGCGATGTGGATGACGCTGTGCTAAAAAAGGCCATTGAGGACCAAGGCTATACCGTGAAGGACTAAAACGAAAAATGAAAGGCTCTCCGGCATGTATGGACGTGCCGGGGAACCTTTTTTTGCGTTCTTCCACCGGGGGTGGAGTTATTTCCACGCACCGTGCCTTGCCAAATGGGCGCTCTGCTGCCTATACTGGAGTTGCCCCCCGGGCAGAAAGGATGATTGTGTGAAACGGATTTTAGCCCTCTTACTTTGTGTGGTATCGGTATTGGCACTGTGCGCTTGCAGCAAGGCAGATACTGCCCAACCGGCAGGCGCTCGGTTTGACGAGCCACTGCAGCAGCAGACAGAGAACCAACTCCAGCCCCAAAGCAATATTTACCTAACGGCGGATACATTCTATTATGCCACGGAGGATACCGATGAGCGGAACACCTTTGGCACGCCCCAAAAGCTGATGGCCTATGACCTGCTGACCGGCAAGACCCGCACGGTGCTGGACGGGGTGAGCGATATTGCGCAGATGTGCCGCATAGGCAACACCCTGTATTTTACCTGCTATACTTATACTAACACAAACAAAACCCAGTGGGGCTTTTGTCTGTATGCTTACGATATAAACAAGGATTGGCCAGCATGCATTTACGCCACGCCCAATACCAGTGACGGGGTGGCGTTGGCCCCTTGCGGGTACACGCTGTTCTACCTGTGCAACACGCGGAACCAGGACGGTATGAGCGCAGACGAAAGCGGCAAAGGTGAGCTGCACGCCTGCACAGCCGCAGAGGACAAGGTGCTGCAATCCGGTCTGGAGACGGATCGTGCCTACTTCTATGATTGGTCGGACAGCGCGGCGTATCTGCTGACTAACGCTGGCGGTACGGATTCGTGCTATCATCTGGACTACAAGGGCAAAATGACTCCCACCAACCACCGGCCAAAAACAGAGCCACGGGAAGAAAATGCCGAACCCTCGGAAAAACCGGTGATTGTGGCGGATTATCAAAATTATTCCATAGAGATCACCTGTACGGTACCCAAAGAGCCGGGAGACAGCGACTGTGGTTATCGTTATATTGCCGGGTATGTGCTCAAGGAAAAAGCCACCGGCAAGTCTTACGCCCTGTGCAGCGGCAGCTACTGGTATTATTACATCTAAAACGACGGTTGTCCTCTTTTGTCGCTTTTGTGCAAAATTGACAAATAATGCTTGCGCTGCGATGATAAAACTGGTAATATAGAAAGGTAAAGGGGGATTTCTATGTCCAGTCAAGTGCGTACATATACGGCTAAGGAACGGAATATGTACCTGGTGGGTATGATGGGTCAGAATATGATCTACAACATCATCGGCACCGGGCTGTATTTCTACTTCCAGTCGGTGATCTTTATTCCGGCAATGGCCATCAGTATCTTTATGGCCGTGGCGCGGGTGTGGGACGCCATTAACGACCCGATGATGGGCACCTTTGTGGACCGCACCAACACCAAGTGGGGCAAGTGTCGACCGTATTTGCTGTTTTCACCGGCCGTTATTATGGTGATCACCATACTGACCTTCTGTAACGGTATGTATAGCTCTGCCAACACCCCGGGCAAGAATGCCCTGATCGTGGGCTGGGCTGCCGTGTCTTATATCCTGTGGGGTATGTGCTACACGGTAGGGGATATTCCCTTGTGGGGTGTGACCTCCCGTATGACAGAGGTGGAGAAGGACCGGGCGTCCATTCTCTCCCTTGCCCGTATTGCAGCGGGCCTGGGCGGCGGTGTAGTGCTGCTGACCATCAATCCGCTGTCTCAGGCGCTGGGGCAAAAGTTGGAGTCCGCTGCCGGTTCTGCACTGAAGGGCCAGCAAATGGGCTTTATCATCGTGGCGGTGATCTTAACGGTGATCGGCTGTGGTATGTTCCAGATGACCGGCGTTTTTGTGCGGGAGCGTGTGCCCTCTGCGGAGCAAAAGTTCGGGTTTAAGGAGAACTTTAAGATCATGTGGGGCAACAAGCCCTTCCGCAACCAGCTGATTAGCGGTGTGTTGCGCTCGCCCATTCAGATTTTGCTGTCTGTTGCCATGACCCTGATGTCTTATTACTACGGCAACTACTTTGGCGATTATATGCTGTATATGATCATTTTCGGCGGCGCTATTTTTGGCGGTCAGTTTATCGCCATGGCGCTGGTGCCCAAGCTGACGGAGAAACACGACAAGACCCGTATGCTCATCGGCTCTACCATTATGGGCGCCGTTCCCTTTGCCCTGATCTACCCGGTGTACCTGCTGGCGCCCCGGGATCTGGATCAGCCGCTGTGGGTGGCAATCCTGTTTGTGGTCTTTGCCCTGGCAGGCGGCGGCATGGGCGCTTTGAATGTGCTCCAGTCCGTGATGATCGCCGACGCGGTGGACTATGAGGAGTACCACAAGGGCTATCGGCCGGACGGTGTGTTCTTCTCCGGCCAGTCTTTTATTACCAAGCTGTCCGCCGGGATCAGCTCCATTATTCAGGGCGTCGGCTACTCCATCGTGGGCTTTAGCGGCGACAATGTAAGCGCCTGCAACGAGGCTCTGCGTGCCGGTGCGTCCTTTAAGGATCAGTTTCCCCAGTATGCGGGGATGATGTTCTTCCTGTGTTCGATCCCGCCGGCTATCGGTCTGTTTTTGTCCATCATTCCGCTGCGTCACTACGGTATGACAGACGAGGAGCACCGCACCATTTTGGAAGCGCTGGTGCAGCGCCGTAATGCCCAGGCAGAAGAAACCGCAGATAACTGATGAAACCAATAAAGCCTGAGGGCTGCGCGGCTCTCAGGCTTTTGCTATATTCGGAGGCATTATGACCATTCGACCCTATCGCCCGGCGGACCGGGACCGGCTGCGCCAAATTTGCCGGGAGACGGCGGCCAAGCCGTTTCAAAGAACCGGGCGCACCTTAGAGGCGGTAACGCTGATTTATAACGACTATTTTACTGCTTACGAGCCGGATCATATTTTTGTGCTGGCGGACGAAAGCGATCGGGCAGTGGGGTACATTCTCTGCGCTGCGGACTACCGGGGCTTTGTGCACCGCTACCGCACCACTTATCTGCGCCGGGTGTTGCGCACAGCGCCGGATCAGGCGGCGGGCTTGCTGGGCTATTTGTGGTGCCTGGGCAAAATCAAGAACCGGTCGGTGCATTTCCACCTGGATATATTGCCGCCTTATCAGCGGCAGGGGGGGGGTACACGGCTAATGGACACCCTGTGCTGTCATTTGCGGGAGCTGGGCGTAGACTACCTTTCCTGCTGCGGGGTCAGCCGAGACTCCGCCGGGTACAAAATGTATCGCAAATACGGCTTTACAGAGAGTTACGATTACGGCCATAACACCGTATCTTTGTCCCTGCGGCTGTAAGTAAAATTGCAAAGTGGACAAATGTCTTGCATTTTGGCGTACACTGTCGTTTTTGCACAAATAATACTTGCTATTTGCCACACATACTGGTAAAATAGAAGAAAAAATATAGGGGGACTCGATAAAGTGTCAAACCAAACAAGGACCTATACCAAAAAAGAGCGTAATATGTACCTCACTGGTATGCTGGGTCAAAACCTGATCTACAACATTGTAGCCACAGGTCTGTATTTCTATTTCCAAAATGTAATTTGCCTGCCGGCAATGGCTTTGGGCTGGATTTTTGCCCTGGCTCGTGTGTGGGACGCCATCAATGACCCGATGATGGGCACCATTGTGGACCGCACCCGTACCAAGTGGGGCAAATGCCGTCCGTATCTGATTATTTTCCCTGCCATTATCGGCGTGGTCACCGTTTTGGCATTCCTCAACGGCAACTATGCCACTGCCACTTCAAACACCCAAAAGGTGCTGATCGTGGCTTGGGCTGCTGTGTCTTACATTGCTTGGGGTATGTGCTTTACCGTGTGTGATATTCCGCTGTGGGGCATTACTTCTCTGATGACGGAGGACGAGGACGACCGCAGCAAGCTGCTGGGCTTGGCTCGTATCGTTGCCGGTATCGGCGGCGTTGGCGTGCTGGTGGTGCAGATCGCCCAGGTTGTCGCTGAGATTTTTGTAAACAAGGGTTACTCTCAGGCAAAGGCCTCTCAGTACGGCTTTATCCTGACGGTGATTATAATGACCGTGATCGCCACTGTTCTCTTTGAGTTTGCCGGCATCGGCACCAGAGAGCGGGTGGAGCAGGCAGAGAAAAAATATACCTTTACCGAGAACTTCAAAATTATGTTCCAGAACAAGCCGTTCCGCCAGATTTTGATCTCCGGTATTCTCAGAAGTCCCATTCAGCTGCTCATGCTCATTGCCATGACGCTGATTACCTATTATTACGCCAACGGCGACTTTATGAATGTGTTGCAGACGGGTGCCAACGGCAAGCCGGCTGGTCTGAACTGGAGCATTTTGGTGCGCCTGGCTGTGATCGCCGCTGCCGTGTTCCTGGGTCAGTTTATCGCTATGGGCATTACCCCGGCACTGATCCGCAAGCACGAGAAAAAGAGCGTTTATAACTTCTATTCCGTTGCAGGTGCCGTGCCTTTTGCCCTGCTGTATGTGTTCTTTAAGATCGCCCACGGCGATGTAAAGACCTCTATGGTTTGGGTGGTCCTTACCGGGCTGTGCTTCTTCTTTGCAGGCGCTGCCATGGGTGGTATCAATGTGCTCCAGTCCGTGATGATCGCCGACTGCGTGGACTACGAGGAGTACCACAACGGCGTGCGTACTGACGGTGTATTCTTCTCCGGCCAGTCTTTTATCACCAAGCTGTCCGGTGGTATCGCCTCTATCCTGTCTGCTGTGGTGTACCACTTTGTAGGTTATAGTGACGCCAATATTTTGAAGTTGAATGAAGCCCTGAAGAGCGGCGCAGATTTCCTGAGCTATGACGGTGGTTCCGGCGCCGGTAAGTACGCCGCCACCATGTTCTTCCTGATCTCCATTCCGCCTGCCATCGGTATGGTTCTCTCCGCATTGCCCACCATTAAGTATGCAATGTCCGATAAAGAGCATAGCCGTATCCTGAGTGAGTTGGTGGCTAAGCGTGCCGCTAAGGGCGACGACAGCGCTGAATAAGATCAACCAACAAAAACAAAAGCACCGCTGCGGCGGTGCTTTTTTGTGCGCTCTATGCCTTGCCCTTTAGAAAAGAGGTTTTCAAAACTGTGCAAGGACGACACAGCAATCCCTCTGTGCGCTTTTTGCCGATTGTTGATACCCAGTACGCGTAAAAGACAAAAAGCGTGAATACAGTTGCTCTCAGGCTGCTCTAAAGGGCAAGGACAGTACGCGCTGATGTTAAAAAGGAAATACAAAGAAATGGATAATAAAAAGCACTTCCCGCAGGAAGTGCTTTTTATGATTTTCAGGGTATTTAGGCTTCTTCGCTTTCCATCAGCTTTTCGCGCTTAGCCTCCAGCTCAGCCTGGGCCTGGGCCTTCACCTTGCCGGTGTACTTGTTAAAGAACATGGGAATGATGGTCAGGATAAAGCCCACAGCCGGTACAATGGTCACCAGCGCCAGCAGCATTTTTTGGGTGCTGGCAGACTGCTCAAAGAAGATTTGACGCCCGGCGTTATCCATCAGGGATTTGTCTACGGCCTTAAAGTCCGTTTGCGCCAGCAGCTGACCGAACACGAAGGTGGCAATCGCGGCGTTTACCTTAGACAGGAAGGTTTGGAATGCAAAGCACACGCCCTCCTGGCGCTCGCCGGTCTTCCACTCCAAATAGTCGATGGAGTCGGCAATCAGCGCGTAGGTGATCACATTGTAAATGCCCAGGGGCAGACCCATCAGGAACAGGAAAATCCACAGGATAAAGATGTTGATCTTGGTTACATCTTGTGCCAAAATCACATAGCAAAGGCCGTGCACGGCAAAGCCGAACAGGGCGGAGCCAATGTAGATCTGCTTTAAGCTGAACTTCTTGCGCAGCAGGGGGAAGATGGCCATGGCAGGCACCATGCCCACGCCGATGGCTACGGTCAGGGTGGTGACGATAGTGCCGCGAGGGATCCAGAAGTCATAGGCTGCCGCAGCGTCCACATTGGGTACTAGGGTGCTTTGTGCGCCGGGCAGGAAGTCCATAAAGATCTGGCGGAAGTCTGTATAATTCTGAATAATAATGTAATTGCCGATATAGTCCGCGCATTGGTTGGCGGTAACCATAGTGGAGCCCAGAACGGAAGCGGCAATAACGATCAGCAGCAGCTTGTTCTTGCCCAGCACCACAAAAGTCTCCTTGAAGGAGGGGGTGTGGTCCATCTTGGGCACGCGCTCTTTGGATACAAAGAAGATGAGAATGGACAGCCCGCAGCCCAGCAGGGCAAAGATCAGGGCGCCTACAAAGAAACCTTTGTTATAGCCCATGTTGCTCTGGTACAGAATGGGCACCAGCAACGCCGGCAGAATGCCACCGAAGGTGGAGCCCAGGCGGGCGGTGGAAATAAAGGAAGTACGCTCACTCTCCAGCGGGGTAATCACAGAGGACAGACCCCAGAAAGGCACGTCCTGCACGGTAAAGGCCACGCCCCACAGAATGTAGGTGACCAGCGCCCACACAAAGGCGGCGGTGGAACCCTCCTTAAAGGGCGCAGTAAACAGCAATATGGTGCAAATGGCAATGGGCACCGGTGCAAACAGCAGATAGGGCCGCATTTTGCCCCACTTGGACTTGGTGCGATCTACGATCATGCCCATCACCGGGTCATTGAGAGCGTCAAAGATACGGCCAATCAAGATGATTGTGGTACCTTGAGACAGGGACAGCCCGGCGCCGTTTTGGAAGAATACCAAGGTAAACATGGACATCAGCGTATAAATACCGGAGCGGCCGAAGGCGCCTACGGTAAAGCATATCCGCTCCTTGGTGGTTAGGTATTTCTTTTGGGGCTCGTTCATTATTTTTTCCTCACTTTCAGGGCGGGGAGAATCACAGGTGCGGCTTCTCCGGCATTTTTCATTTCACGCAGCAGCAGGTATTTCATCTCCTGGCGCACATGGCTGTAACGGGGATCACGGATCAGGTTGCAGCGCTCAATGGGATCCTTCTCCAAATCATAAAGATAATCCTCAAAGTATACACCGGCATTGTACTTCAGATAGCCGGTAGGTGCTAAGGTGCGCACCGCGTATTTGAACCGGTCCGTACGAATGGCGCGGCCGCACTGACTTTCGCTGATCTGCATAAACACACAGTCGTGAAGCGGCTGTGTCGTCTGCTGCATTTGGCACAGATCCTTGCCCATGTAACTGGGCGGTATGGGAATGCCCGCCAGACTCAGGAAAGTGGGGGGCAGGTCAATGAGGGAGGTGAGCCGGTTCTCTGCCTTGCCGCCGTCAAAGCCGCCGCCTTTGATGATCAGCGGGGTGTGGGTGGCGCTGTCGTGGCAGGAGCGCTTGTACTCCAAATTGCGGGTCTTAAAGTGGCTGCCGTGGTCTGAGGAATAGATGATAACCGTGTCGTCATAAATGCCCAGATCCTTGAGCTTTTGCACCAGGCGGCCCACATTATAGTCCAACCGATTGATGGCGGAGATATAGTCCGGGTACATCTCTTTATAGTCGCCCTTTAAGAAGGTGAGGTCCGGGGGCAGAGGATAGTCCTTGTATTGATTGACGGTCTCTTTATAGCCCTCGTAATGATGGTGGTCGTTTTGGTGGTGGGGCTCCAGCTGGCTGATAAATAGGAAGAAGGGTTTGTCTGCCTCCCGTCCGCTCTCCAGGTATTCCATAGCAAAGTCGTTGATACAGTCAGCCCGGTAGCCGGTAAAGTCCAGCTTGTTGCCGTCGCCGTCAAAGATGTAGCCGTCGTAGCCGTGGCTGGTGAATTCCAGCACATCCGCTGCCCGCCAGTAGCGGTACTCGCCCTGCTTCTCTTTCGGTACCGGCGTGGCCTCGCAGTGGGTGCCGATCCCCGGTAGCCGGTCAGAGGCCAAGTGCCACTTGCCCACATAAGCAGTGTCATACCCGGCTTCGTTAAAGTAATGGGCCAGCGGGGTAATGCTTTCCGGCAGGGGAATGCCGTTCCAGTAGCAGCCGCACTGGGTAGCATACACACCGGTTTGCAGGCAGGCACGGGCCGGGCCGCAAACCGGCTGGCAGGTAAAGTTGTTCTCAAAGAGGGTGCCCTCTTTGGCCAGCTGCATCAGGTTAGGGGTCACCGTTTCATTGACGGTATCCCACCGCTGCTGATCGCTGAAGTAGAAGATGATGTTCTTACGCTTTGCCATGTTCAACTCCTGTTCCTGAACTGCACCCGTGGGCGCAGCGTATTGTCTTTTTATTTATCCGGCCATAAAGCCGGTGATTGCATTATAGATATTCAGGCAGATAAATACGCCCAGCACCGCGGAAAATACCCGGGTGACGATCTTGTTGTTAGCCTTTTTATTCAGTGCTGCGCCAATGATACCGGCGATCACAGCTGCCGGGGCCGCAATTAGCAGAATGCGGTAGTCAAACTTGGGCACCGTGGCGGTGGCTACATAGGTCACCAGCTTGGACAGCTGGCTAAAGAAGATGACGGCCACGCTGTACACAGTGGCTTCCTTCATGCTCATAGAAAAGAACAGCAGGAAGAACATAATGTTGATGGGTCCGCCGCCAATGCCCAAGAAGCTGGACAGAATGCCCAGCACGACGCCACCCAGAAGAATGGTGATCGGGTTCTTTAAGTGAAAGCTCTTTTTGCCCTTGTTCACATACCATAGAGCCACTGTCAGCAGACAGGCCAACAGTACAGCCTGGTAAGCCATAGCCAGGTTGTCGCTGAGCAGTCGGTTAAACAGATCAAAAATGTGCTTGCCTGCAAAGCCGCCTAAAATAGACCCGGCAGAGATCAGCAGCACCGTCTTAAAGTCCACCTTGGTTTTGGCGCGCAGGTGCTTTACGGTGGAACTGCAACTCATGGCAAAAACGGACACGGAGGAGATAAAGTTGATGACCTCGGTGGTGTCGTCTACCAGCAGGGTCAGCAGCGGTTTAATAATCACCCCGGAGCCACCGCCTAAAAAGGCGCCGATGCCGGAAGCGAGAAAGATAATTACGCCGTAAACAACAAACATCATTGATCCTTGCCCTCCGTCTCTTGCTCTAAGTAAACAGTGGCAGAATTGTATGCCAGTTCAAAGCCCTCTTTGTCCAGAAGCTCTTTGATTTGCAGGTTCAAACGATTTTTGATTTGCCCCAGCTCCACTACGGTGGGGGCGATCACATAATAGTACACCTGTACATCCATGCCGTGGGCGCCGTAATTCACAAAATCTGTTCGAATATCGTCCTGTACGACTGCCGGATCGGCCTGCAACAGTGCTCGCAGATCCTGCTCAAACCGCTCTAAGTCCGTGCGGCTGTGTTTATAATGCAAAGTGAAAGTTTGGTCGATCAGTCGCTTTTCCATATCCGCATAGTTGATAATGCTCTGATTGGTCAGGGCTGTATTGGGCAGCACATAACGGCTGCCGTCCAGCGCTCGCAGGGTGGTGGAGCGCACGGCAATGTCCTCCACCGTACCGCTTAATTCTCCAACGGTGATAAAGTCCCCCACGCGAAACGGCTTGTTAAATACAATGATAAAGCCGGAGATCAGGTTCTCCACCGCATCTTTACAGGCAAAGGCCACAGCCACGCCGCCGATGCCTAAAGCGGCAAAAATGCGTGTGGCGGAGTAGCCCAGCAGTTCCAGCACCAACAGTGCGCCGATGCAGATAATCACGATCTTGGCTACATTGGAGATAAAGCGAAAGGCGGTCAGCCGGGTTTTGTCCTCGCCGGCTGCCGTGTCAAAGGTATAATTGTCCAGCTCGCCGTTCAGAAGGCGCACGCCGCCCCAGCAGGCGCACACAATGCCGCCGGCCTTAATGAGAAACAGGCCGATTTTATGTAGCTCTCCGGAGGGGGCGATGATTTGCAGACCCAGGGCAATGCCGGCCAGTACCAAGAAAAAGGCCAGGGGCTTTTTCAGTCCGTCTTTAATCAGCGATTGCACCCGGGGTTTGCGGCGGCAAAAGGTCTTGCCAATGACGGTGAGTATTCCCCCGGAAATGATATTTCGTAACAGAAGCAGCACCACAACGATCCCCACAGCGATCAAAGTGCGGATCAGCAGTTCTTCAGTGGTTTCTACTCCTTGTATGTTTTTGCGCAGGTTCTCTACGAACTGCGGTATTGCGATGGTCAGCATAGACATTCCTAACTGCCCTCCAAAGAGGACGCTTCGTTTCATAAGCCGTAAAACCTATTATATAATTTATAAAAGGCCTTGTCAATGCAGCGGGGCATTAATGGTCGTTGTCGTCCAAATGGGTCGGAATACAGTAAAAATTGCTTTCCCACGCCGGAATGTACGGACTGTGGCGGAAGTACAGCTTGTAGTCCGGGCAAAGGCTTAGAATTTGCAGCGGTAGGGAGAACAAATCTTCGTTGCGATGGTAGGCGCATACATATAGTTTGGGCCGCCAGGTGATAATGGTGTGGGCGGCGCCGGTCAGCGCCTTGCTTTCACTGCCCTCAATGTCCATTTTCAGCAGGGTCACCGGCGCGCCTTGTAGCAGGCTGTCCAGATCCGTGGCTTCCACCGCCGTACCGGTGGGCGACAGGTGGGAATTGCGCCCGGCGCAGGCATTAAAATGTAAAGTGGTCTGCCGGTTCCAGGCGCTTTTATTGTAAAGGTGAACACCTTGCATACCCTCGGTAGAGCGGCACAGCTTTTTGAAGTTTTTGCCATCCGGCTCCAAGGCGTAAATGGATTTGTATTTTCCGCACGAATACTGCAAAAATTGGCGAATTGTGTCGCCGTTATAAGCGCCCATATCCACCAAAATTTCCTGTTGGTTCACTTGCAAAATTTCGGTAAAAATCTCGTCCATATTTGCAAACGAATCGTAAAGGTAATCAACTTTACCGCTGATTTTGTAACGCAATACGGAATGATACACCCGGCGGCTCTCCTCATCGGCCAATTTGGCGCAAACAGTCTCTATTTCCGCCCGGTGGGCAGCGGCGTATTCCCGGGTAAACAGCCCTACGCCGGCCACCGGAATATCCGGTGCATACACCGGGTGCTCCTGATTGATCCGGGCGATGTTTTCCAGTACCTCCGGGCGCTGGCTGGCAAAGCCCAGTACCACATTAAAGTCCGTAAGTTGCGCGCACACCTCCCGGTAGCGCTGCACCGTGTGGCCCAAAAAAGACTGGCCTCGCACAAAATCATCACTGGCAAAGACCGCAGTGATGTGCATTCCCTTGCTTTCTAACACGGCATTGATTTTCTCCGCCCCGTCGCCCATGCCATAGAGCACCAGGGGCTTGCCCTCCCGGCGCAGTCGGTCCCAAACATTCTCTTCCGTCAGCAAATCGTCTATCATAGCTACCTGCCTTTCTGCTTTATATTTTAACATATTTGACAATCTAAAATAAAGTGTATATAATAAATAAACGGAAAAATTTGTATTGCACAGGAGGCAGGGGCCATTATGGGCGGGAACAGCCTGATTGACCGATTATTTAAGCGCGAGAGCACAACGAAAGAGGAAATTCGCCAGCTGGTGGACGAGGACCAGGCCAAAGGAGAACTGGAAGCGTCTCAGCGGGAGATGATCCACAATATCTTTGATTTTGACCGACTTTGTGCGGAAGATATTATGACCCATCGCACAGAGATCGAGGCAGTGGAGGAGACGGCCACCATCGGATATGCCGCTGCCTTTGCATTGGAGGCAGGGTGCTCCCGGATCCCGGTATTCCACGAGGATCTGGACAATGTGCAGGGTATTCTCTATGTAAAAGACCTGCTGCCCTTTGTGGGTAAGCCTGTGCCGGCGGGCACCCGGCTGACGGACTAT